>Ga0209137_1000010_pt1 | contig 241309 bp, 213 predicted proteins | sample SaaInl5LU_22_DNA_FD_184642 | JGI IMG/M metagenome (GOLD analysis project Ga0209137, IMG submission 184642) | Marine microbial communities from expanding oxygen minimum zones in the Saanich Inlet - ESP_105LU_22_DNA (SPAdes) (version 2) | ecosystem: Environmental > Aquatic > Marine > Intertidal...
AATTACATAGAAATGTTCTATAACTCTGTTCGCAGGCACACTGCGAACAATTTATTGTCGCCGAGAGAGTTCGAGCGACGGTTTGAAAGTGAGACTGGGAAGTGTCTACTGAACTAGTGGCGATTCAAACCCACCACTCTTAAATCCTTGTGAAAACGATACATAGGTCATAGTGTCGTCATTTATAAAATAATCGATACCAATTTTAGGCGTTACGGAGGACCAGCTATCACTTACAGTTTCAGGCCCAGCCACTAAAGCTGAATTTATCTCAAGAGCTCTAGTTTGCTCTCGATCTTCTGAACTATATCGTATGCCAGCATTCAGCCTAATTTTTTCAGATAGCTCGTAGCTTGCATGACCAAAAATTGCATATGCTTCTGTATAAGCCTGGCTTGTAGTAACAAAAAATGAGTCCACAAACGGCGCATCGAAGCCACCAACTATGAAGGGGTTCTCCTCAAAATAAAACGCTCCTAGCACCCAATCCAAGGCTTCATCACCATTCGATGCTAGTAAAAACTCCTGACTAAAGGATTCTGTGTCGTATTGTGTTCCATTTCTAACTCCTACCTCTCCCTGATGCCCCAAAGCTAGCTCACTACCATCGACATCACGAATTTTCGGACCGACTTCACGATCAATATAAGCGCTTATTGAAGACAGCGTCGCCCAATCCATATCGAAGTTAATTGTCAGATCAACATACTCATCATTAAAAGAAGTATAATTTGGTTGATCTGCATTAATCTTTCTGGGGTCATCGACAATCTCCATTCCAGCATTTGGAGCAGTGGGGTCTATTTTTTCTACCTTGAACGCAGGCAGCAACCCGCCCTCTCGGTCTGATATTCCTGCGCGCAAAATAATATCAATATTTTCACTAGGCATATATTGCAAAGCAAATCGGGCCGCAAACAAATCCTCCTCTTCTAATGCATCCGAAGGAAGAAGTAAATTTTCTGAATATCCGTCGCGAGTTTCCCTGTGAATAGCACCGCGAAATAAAAGCTTATCTTCAATAATAGGAATATCTATCTGTCCCTGTACTTTCCTTAAATCATAGTTACCAACGGAGACATTAAGTTTTCCGCCTAGCTCATTCTGCGGGCCACGCGTAATATAATTAACTGCTCCACCCGGCGAGTTCCGGCCATAAAGAACGCCCTGCGGCCCCTTGAGCACCTCAACCCGCTCAATATCCATTAACTTTAAATGAGCACTCGTAAATCGAGACTGATAAACACCATCAATGTAAACTGAAGTGCTTGGATCCAATGCGCTCCCTTGAAGAAAGGGTGAACCCACGCCTCTTATGGTGATAACACCAAGCTCTGCAACTGAGAGAAAACTCATCCCAGGAGTTACCAACTCAAGCGCTTCCGAACCATCAATCCCTGCATTAGCTAACTGATCACCAGTAAAAGCAGTAATAGCAATTGGCACCTTCTGCAACGAAGCCTCACGCTTCTCGGCCGTAACAATAATTTCATCCAGCACATTCTGCGCTCTGGCGCTCTCTTGCATCTCATCCTGAGCAGTGGCCGTAGCCGCACCACCCGCCGCAAACAAGCCAACTAATGTGGCCAACAAACTTTTTCTATGTTTGATATTCATACTCTTCCCCTTCGTTTCAATCGCTATGTTCAAAACAAGTTGATCGCTGAATGTGGGTGTTAGTCCGGTGTTGTCTAGCAGTAGCTTGACTGCTGTGTGGACCGGGTAGTCACCGACCAATCGGTTGGCGGTTTTTTCTCTGACTTTGTCAAAGGGAAACACCAGGGTTAGATTGGCTTGTTCAGCAAACAGTGTGAGCGCGGTGTCTGCACGCTGTTGGGGAATATTGAAAGGAATAGTGTCATCCGTGACGGCGAGACTGTTATGTGAATGGAGGCAAAAGATCACTGCCAACACAGCTACCGCATTGCGAAAGGATAACCTGTCCTCTTTCCCAACTGCGCGCTTTATCTGCGCGTTTGAAATAGACGACTGGTTCAAAATTTTCCCCCATAACAGTTCTCGCATTTATGGTTTGCCCTCTATATCAGGATGACGGTGATGTGTTAGTGAGATGCTGGTGTAACCTCCGGTACTATACCTCGGGTGGGTGGGGTTAATCGGCGCTTAGCAGTACTTTGCCGTTGCCATCTTTCTGCGAGACGATGTCGAAGTTCTCGCGCAGGGTCGCCAACAGCCCCTCTACGTCGCCAGCTTTAAACAAGCCGGCTACACGCATTTTTTTCAGGTCTTCGTTCATAAACACAAATTCCACGGAGGTGTAGCGGCCAATTTCCTTGACCGCTTCTTCCAGTGATTCACCACGGAATATCAGGTTGCCCTGACGCCAGGAGAGCTTAACTTTGATGTCGTCGGCAGAGACTTCGGTGATTTCATCCGGGGTGACTTCCACGCCTTTGCCGCTGAGCACGACCTGTTCGCCGGCGACGACGACGGTGACAGCATTTTCCGGCAGGGTGAGATCCGGTTGCTGGTCATCGGCCTGAGCCAATGTCTTTTGCGGGTCTCGGCGCACGTTTACCTTAACCTTGCCTTCGGTTACCACCAGTTCGATTTTTTGTTGGTCGGTGATTTCAATATTAAATTCGGTGCCCACGGCCTGAACCACTTGATCGCCAACCATCACACTGAGGGGTCGCGCCGGGTCTTTGGCGACGCGCACATGAAGTTCGCCGTTGCTGAGTTGTAACAGGCGGGCGCGGGCGGTGTATTTCACCTGGACTTTGGTGTTGGTGTTAAGGGTGATCTGGCTACCATCGCTGAGGATAACGGTGGACTGTTCGCCTATGGCGGTGCGATAGATATTATCGCCGGACTCGGGGCTGTTGCCACCGATGATGGCCCATATGGCGACACTGAGAGCAAATAACACGGAGGCGGCCAGAGCACTGACCAAGGGCCATTGAGGGGCGGCAGGTTTAGGTTTTACAAACAGGTCGCTGAGTCGCGACATGGCGTCCATTTTGTCCCAAAGTTGGGTCATTTCCATAAGAATGTCGTAGTGAGCCTGGTCGGCCTGCATCCATTCCTGCAGTGCGGTTTGTTCATCTGCAGAGAGGCCTTTGTCCATTTTCACGATCCACAGGCTGGCTTCGTCATACAACTCTTGGGTGCTGGGCATGGGACGAATATTGTTCATGATCGTGGTCCTTTTGCGCAGTCTGTAGGACTGGTGGGCGCACATTGGAGCTGCTGTTGTTCTTCGCTGTCCTGGTCGGCGTTGTTGTGCTGCTGCATAAAATAGGTGCAGCGTTTTATGCCCTGGCTTATGTGTTTTTCGACGGTGCCCATGCTGATTTTGAGCTTTCGGGCTATTTCAATTTGCGAGTAGCCATACACTTTTTTCATTACAAACACGCGGCGGCATTTAACCGGCAAGTGGCGGACGGCTTCGCAAAACAGGGCAAACTCTTCATTGCTGGCGATCTGGTCAAAGGTGCTGTCGTCACCTCGGCTGTGGTCAATCAGGTTTTCAATTGCCTGCTCGTCCATGCCGTCGGTCAGTTTGTTATCCCAGCGTTTGAGGTAATCCAGCGCCAGATTGCGCGCGGTGCGAAACAGGTAGGAGCGCGGCTGGCGAATATCTTCGGGGCGCTTGATCTGGCACACGCGCACGTAGGTTTCCTGAACTATATCTTCGACTTCCCGCGGGGGCACCAGGCCCATCACGGCGCGGGCGAGACTGCCACGCATGCCCATAAAGATACTTTGGATACTTTCTTTGTCGTCCTTTTCTTTCAATCCCTGCCCCTCGGTGCGCTAGCTTTGACTTCCTGTTGCGTTCCTCATGTACTCGACGACTGGAGGTGCTTTATCCCCCAGTGTGGGTGATTGGGTGTGTTTGATTTGATTAGTTTATTTATAGCAGATGGGGGTTCTGGTGCGGGGGTTTTGTAATGCTAGTGGTGGTGCTGTATCAGAAAAGAATTTTAGGGGTTTAAGTGTCTTGCGCGGTAAGGGCCGCAGTGATGCATGGTGAATCTGATCAGAAATCGAGGCCGTTATTGACGCGAACCCGCAGTTCTTTGCCGGGCTTGAAATAGGGAACGTACTTGCCGCTGAGAGAGACCGCATCGCCGGTCTTGGGGTTGCGACCTACGCGGGGGGCGCGGTAGTGAAGTGAGAAGCTGCCAAATCCACGGATCTCGGTGCGCTGATTGGTGACCAGGGCATGGGTCATGCGCTCGAGGATCATTCTCACCGCCAGTTCAACGTCCTTAGGTGGAAGATGGTCCTGGCTTGCGGCGATTTTTTCAATCAGTTCAGATTTGGTCATGGGCGTTGTCTTCGTTTTTATCGCATTCAGTCGAGTCGATAATGTCGAGTTCGATTCTTATTACTCGTTGATTTTATTGAAGTTTTGATTTTATACAAGCGAAATATGCCAATTGGTGTTTTTCAGACGAAAAAAAAGGGTGGCAGAGCCACCCTTTTTTATACTGATGTCACAAAACGCTGAATATTACTTGTCCATCTGCGCTTTGATCAGGTCACCAATTGTCGTTGGCGCGCTGGTGTCAGCTTCAGTCTTACGATGAGCTTTAACCACTGCTTTTTCGTCAGCAGCATCTTTCGCCTTAACAGACAGGCTGATTACGCGTGTCTTGCGGTCGACATTGATCACCTTGGCTTCGATTTCCTGGCCTTCCTGTAGCTCGTGACGGGCATCTTCTACCTTTTCACGAGATAGCTCAGAGGCTTTCAGATAACCTTCGATATCGTTGCCAAGATCGACTGTGGCACCTTTGGCATCAACTTCTCTAACAATGCCTTTGACGATTGCGCCTTTGTCATTGTCGGTTACGAAGTTGCCGAACGGATCGTCAGACAGTTGTTTGATACCCAGAGAGATGCGCTCGCGCTCTGCATCGATGCTGAGTACAACTGTTTCAACTTCTTCGCCTTTCTTGAAGTTGCGAACCGCTTCTTCACCGGTTTCGTTCCAAGAGATATCAGACAGGTGAACCAGTCCGTCAATGCCGCCATCGAGTCCGATAAAGATACCGAAGTCAGTGATGGATTTGATCTTGCCGGAAATCTTGTCGCCTTTAACCATAGTGGTGGCAAAGTCGTCCCAAGGGTTGGTGTGACACTGCTTGATGCCCAGTGAGATACGACGACGTTCTTCGTCGATATCCAGAACCATAACTTCAACTTCGTCACCCAGATTAACGATCTTAGATGGGTGAACATTTTTGTTGGTCCAATCCATTTCAGAAACGTGTACCAGACCTTCAACACCGTCTTCCAGCTCGGCAAAACAGCCGTAGTCTGTAAGGTTGGTGATCTTGGCTTTAGCACGCGCACCTTCAGGGTAACGACCTTTGATGTCGCCCCAAGGATCTTCGCCCATCTGCTTCATGCCCAGCGATACGCGGTTGCGCTCGCGGTCAAACTTGAGGACTTTAACGTCAATTTCGTCGCCAACATTGATCATTTCGGAAGGATGCTTGATGCGCTTCCAAGACATGTCAGTAATGTGCAACAGGCCATCAATTCCACCCAGGTCAACGAACGCACCGTAATCGGTCAGGTTCTTGACAACACCCTTGAGTGATGAGCCCTCTTCGAGGTTGGCCAGCAGCTCTTCACGCTCTACAGAGTTTGCACTCTCCATCACGGCACGGCGGCTGACAACAACGTTGTTGCGCTTGGGGTCGAGTTTGATAACTTTAAATTCTAATTCGATGTTTTCAAGGTGAGTGATCTCACGCAGTGGGCGAACATCAACCAGTGAACCTGGCAGGAACGCACGCAGGCCGCGTACATCAACTGTAAAGCCACCTTTAACCTTGCCGCTGATAATACCGATAACCACTTCGTCTGCCTTATGAGCAGCTTCGAGTTCGATCCAGGATTCAGCGCGGCGGGCTTTTTCACGGGAAAGCTTGGTTGCACCAAAGCCATCTTCAACGGCTTCGAGAGCGACCTGAACTTCATCGCCTACGGCAACTTCAAGTTCGCCTTTCTCGTTATAAAATTGGTCTAGGGGAATAACGCCTTCAGACTTCAGTCCAGCGTGGACTGTAACCCAGTCTTTATCGATGTCGATAATTACGCCAGTGATAATGGCGCCTGGATTCATCTCAACGGTCTTGAGACTTTCTTCAAATAGTTCTGCGAAATTTTCGCTCATGGGGAGTACCTGAGGTTTGACAGAGAGTCGACAGAAGACGTGCTAGCGCCGCTCTCTTTTTTCCACGTGGCCAGTTTACGCGGGTCAGTTAAAATTAAGGCCTACAGCAATATTGTGCTGGCGATTGCTGCAGTGCCCAGTGGTAAAACAGTTTTTACGCTAGTTTGTCACCTGACTGGACAACTTAAAGCCCTTAACAGCCAGGATATTCAACAGCGTATCTGTAACGTCTTGAATCGACATGTCCGATGTATCTATCTCGATTGCGCCCTCGGCGGGTCGCAATGGTGAGGCGTCTCGGCTCATGTCGCTTTCATCTCGTGAGCGTACCTGCTCCACGAGGGCCGGCAGACTAACATCTTCACCTTTGGCAATCAACTCTTTATAGCGCCGACTGGCGCGCTCTTCAGCGCTGGCGGTGAGGTAAATCTTGAGCTCTGCAGCGGGAAAAACCTCGGTGCCCATATCGCGCCCATCGGCAACCAATCCTGGCGTCCGGGCAAACATTCGCTGGCGGTTGAGCAAGGCCCCTCGAACCGCGGGAAACTGTGCCACTTGTGAGGCCAGCAAACCGGTCTCTTCGGTACGCAGTTCGCGGCTGACGTCTTCGCCCTCAAGAACCGTTTTAAACTGTCCGTTGTCGCCGGTAATAAAATTAATGTCCATGTGCTCTGCGAGCGCACTCAGGCCATTTTCGCTGGTGATGCTGACATTATGGCGTTTGGCCGATAGCCCGAGTAGTCGATAGAGTGCGCCACTATCAAGATAATAGAAGCCAAGTTTTTTTGCGATAATTCGACTGATGGTACCTTTTCCGGCTCCACTTGGACCATCGATGGTGATTACAACGGGCTGTTTGTCGGCGGCCATTTAAGACTCCACGGTGTCTATGTCAATGGCCAAGCCGATTGCAGCTGCAAGATCGACAAATCCAGGAAACGAGGTAGCAACGTTGTTGCACTCGAGAATAGTAATCTTGCCTGATGCGCGCAAACCGGCAATCGCAAAAGCCATGGCAATACGGTGATCGTCATGGCTGTGTACTGTGCCACTGCCGAGTTGGCCACCCTGAATGCGGATGCCGTCTGCAGTTGCCTGGGCGTCGATGCCCAATGTCACCAGGCCGTCTGCCATGCTCTGAATGCGGTCACTTTCTTTTACGCGCAGCTCTTCGGCGCCGGTCAATACGGTTTCGCCCGACGCACAGGCGGCGGCAACAAACAGCACCGGAAATTCGTCAATGGCTAGTGGCACCTGACTTTCGGGGATTGTCACGCCGCGCAGTTCGGCATGACGTACACGAATATCGGCAACTGGCTCACCGCCGACTTCACGCTCATTGGAGAGTTCAATGCTGGTGCCCATCTGCCGCAAAATATTAATCACACCAATGCGGGTGGGGTTGACGCCAACATGACGCAGGGTGATATCGGATCCGGGCGTGATAGCAGCGGCGACCATAAAGAAGGCGGCAGAGGAAATATCGGCAGGCACATCAATTCGCGTTGCCTTGAGTGAGCCACCGCCCACCAGTGATGCGCGATTTCCGTCACTGGTTACCGGATAGCCAAAGCCACGCAGCATCCGCTCACTGTGGTCGCGGGTCGGGGCTGGCTCGGCAGTTGAGGTCTCTCCCTCGGCGTAGAGACCGGCGAGCAAGACACAGGATTTAACCTGGGCGCTGGCCATTGGCATGTCGTAGTGGATCGCGTGAAGTCTGTTGCCACCTTTAATACGCAACGGTGGTTTGCCACCCGGTGCAGTTTCAATCACTGCACCCATCTCTGCCAACGGATCGGCAACCCGAGCCATTGGGCGGCCAGTTAGTGAGGCATCGCCGGTGAGCTCCACATCAAAGGGTTGGCCGGCAAGCAGACCACTGAGCAGACGCATTGAGGTGCCTGAGTTGCCTAAATAAAGTGGTTTGGCTGGTGCTTTTAATCCGTGCAGACCGACGCCATGAATAACTACACGCCCCTGATCTGGTCCCTCAATGAGCACTCCCATATCGCGGAATGCCTGCAGTGTTGCCAGGCTGTCTTCACCCTCGAGAAATCCGGTGACTTCGGTCATGCCGTCGGCAATTGAGCCAAGCATAATTGAACGGTGCGACATGGACTTGTCACCTGGCACGCGAATATCGCCACGTGCAACGCCGCCTGGGGAGACTGCGTAATTTATTATTTTTTCTGACATAGGTTTCTTCGAAGCCTTGGTTTCAATGAGTTTCCCAAAATGGTTACGCGCATCACGCGCTCTGGTGAAGACATCCATAAGATAGGTGCCATCGCCATTGTCTATCGCACTGCGCATCTGACCGAAGTCGGTCATAATCTGATCAAGCACAGAGAGAATCGCCTCGCGATTGGCCAGGGCAATATCGCGCCACATAATCGGGTCGCTGGCAGCAATGCGGGTAAAGTCGCGAAATCCGCCGGCGGCATAGCGAAATATTTCACGGTTTTCACGCATACCGGCGAGGGTGTCGACCAGTGAATAAGCGAGAAAATGGGGTAGATGGCTGGTGGCGGCAAGCACTTCATCGTGCTCTTTAATGTCCATACAGGAGACAACTGCACCGACTTCCTGCCAGAGTTTTTCAACGCGTTCGATATGCTCGGCACCGGATCTCGGGTGAGGGGTCAAAATAACCCGATGATCGACAAACAGATCGGCTTTGGCCGCCGTGACGCCGCTTTTTTCCGAGCCTGCGATCGGGTGTCCGGGCACCAGCTGAGCAGGTAATTCTCCGTAAATTTCTTGTGCAGCGAGGACCACACTGCCTTTCACACTGGCCACGTCGGTAATGGTCACCTGATCGGAGAGCAGCTGGCGACACTGTTCAAGGATCGCCGGCACAGTGAGTGTTGGCACTCCGATCAAAACGATATCACCGGCACCCAACTGCGGCGCAATAGCGGCCAGGTCAGTTTCCGCTCGGTCAATAATCGACTGTTCAAGGGCCAGTTCCAGCGTTGAGGCGCGCCGTGAGATGCCCACCACTTGGTGAGCCAAACCCGCGTTGCGTGCAGCCAGCGCCAGGCTCGAGCCGATCAGCCCGAGTCCGATAACAACCAGGCGATTGATCACCGGTTGTGTTGTTTGAGCGTTATCCAGCATGTCACGTCACAGTTATAAAAAAGACTAAAACAGATTGAGCGCAGGGTTACAGCACTGCGCGCGGATAGGATCCCAGCACCTTGAGTTCAGCCACGCTGGGAGCCAGCTCGGCGAGTACAGCCGCCGCAGCCGGGTCTTCAACATGTCCGGAAAAGTCGATAAAGAAGATGTAGGACCACTTGCTATTGCGCGAGGGTCGCGACTCGAGACGAGTCATGTCCACGTTGTGCTTGCGGAAAGGCTCCAGCAAATCGTGCAAGGCACCGGGACGATTGTGCACAGACACCACCAGCGAGGTCTTATCGTCACCGCTGGGCGGTACATCTTCGCGACCGATAATCAAAAAACGCGTAGAGTTGTCGGGTCGATCCTCAATTTTTTCCCACAGTTTTTCAAGCTTGTACAGTTCACAGGACATATCGCCGGCAATCGCTGCGGAATTCCATTCACCCTGCACTCGTCGCGCTGCTTCGGCATTGCTGCTGACCGCTACACGCTCAATATTCGGGTAGTTGGAGTCCAGCCATTTGCGGCACTGAGCCAATGACTGGGCGTGGGAATAAACCCGGGTGATATTATCTTTATTGGTGCTGGGGCCAATCATAAAGTGCTGATGGATACGCAACTCCACCTCGCCACAGATTTTGACCTCGGAATCGATAAAGCTGTCCAGGGTATGACTCACCACACCTTCAGTGGAGTTTTCTACTGGCACCACGCCGTAGTTGCATGATTCAGCCAGAACATCGCGGAACACCTCGTCAATGGCCGCTTTGGGAACGGTCACCGCAGAGTCGCCGAAGTGTTTAAGGGTGGCCTCCTGAGTGAAGGTGCCCTCGGGCCCAAGAAAAGCCACTTTGATCGGCTTTTCAAGCGCCAGACAGGCTGACATGATCTGGCGGAACAGACGTGCCATCTCTTCATTGCCGAGGGGTCCGGTGTTTTTCTCCATCACCGCACGCAGCACCTGAGCTTCGCGCTCAGGCCGGTAATAGCTCTCATCGCCCTGCTGCTTTTTGATCTTGGCCACGTCCTGTGCACAGCGCGCACGTGCACTGATGTTTTCCATGATCTGCTTATCTATGGCATCAATTTTATTGCGTAGCTCGAGAAGCGGGTTTTTCTCTGTCATGGTCCAGCCTTAATCCTCAGCGCCCTGATCTGCAGTATCGTCTGCAATGAATTCCTCTTCTTCAGGCTCGGCAATGCGTGCCAACCTGACCAGATTTTCATCGACTTTCAGGCGGATAATACGCACACCCTGAGTGTTGCGCCCGACCACCGAAATCTCATCACCTCGCGTTCGCACCATCGTGCCCTGATCAGAGATCAACATGATCTCATCACCGGCGAACAGCTGTGTTGCACCAACCAATGGGCCGTTGCGCTCGCTGGCCTGGATCGCGATCATGCCTTTACCTCCGCGACCTTTGGTTGGGAACTCATCAACTTTGGTGCGCTTGCCATAGCCGTTTTCACAGACCGTCAACAGGAAGCCATCCTCTTCTGGCACGACCATGGATATCACACTCTGACCCTCGGGCAGGCGCATACCGCGCACACCTTTTGAGACACGCCCCATTGGCCGGGCATCGGTGCTGGCAAAACGCACTGCCTTACCCTCGGAGCTGAACAACATAATGTCGCTGTTGTCATCGATAATTGCGGTGTCGACCAGATGGTCGCCTTCGACCAGATCAACCGCACGCAAGCCGACGCTGCGCGGACGGGAATACTGGTCCAGCGAGGTTTTCTTAACCGTGCCATTGGCCGTCGCCATAATCACATATTTGTCCGCGCTGTACTCTTCCACTGGCAGGATTGAGCTGATGCTCTCACCTTCATCCAGCGGTAACAGATTGACCACTGGGCGGCCGCGGGAGTTACGTCCGGCGACCGGGATCTGATAGACCTTAAGCCAGTAAACCTTGCCAAAATTGGTAAAGCAGAGAATCGTGGCGTGGGTGCTGGCGACCAGCAGATGTTCAACAAAGTCTTCATCTTTTACCGCAGTGGCCGACTTGCCCATGCCGCCGCGACGCTGCGCCTGATAATCACTCAGGGGCTGGGTTTTAGCATAGCCGCCATTGGAGATAGTCACCACGCGATCTTCTTCGGTGATCAGCTCTTCCACGGTGAGGTCGTGCTGAGACTCAACAATTTCTGTGCGGCGCTCATCGCCAAACTCTTCGACAACCGCCTCAAGCTCTTCACGGATCACGCTCATCAGACGCACGAGGTCACCGAGAATGTCCTGATACTCGGCAATCTCTTCCAGCTTGACGGCGAACTCTTCGATGATCTTGCCGGTTTCCATACCGGTGAGACGATGCAGTCGCAGCTCGAGAATATCTTTGGCCTGTTCTGGAGACAGATAGTACTGGCCGTCTCGCAGACCATATTGCTCTTCCAGCCACTCGGGGCGTGTCGCCTCGGCGCCGGCACGATCGAGCATCTGAATAACAGTGCCAGGATCCCAGCCACGCGCCACCAACGCTTCACGGGCTTCCGTGGCAGTCGGAGACTGTTTGATCAACGCAATCACTTCATCGATGTTGGCCAGCGCAATCGCAAAGCCTTCCAAGGTATGGGCGCGCTCGCGAGCCTTTTTCAGCAGATAGATGGTTCGGCGTGTCACCACTTCACGGCGGTGGCGCAAGAAGGCTTCAATCAATTGCTGCAGGTTGAGAATCTTCGGCTGACCATCGACCAGTGCCACGACATTGATACCAAACACACTCTGCAACTGAGTCTGCGCGTACAGATTGTTCAATACCACTTCACCGACGTCGCCGCGCTTGATCTCAATCACCACGCGCAGGCCGTCTTTATCTGATTCATCACGCAGCTCTGAGATACCTTCGAGCTTCTTCTCTTTGACCAGCTCGGCAATGCGCTCAATCAAGCGCGCCTTGTTAAGCTGGTAGGGAATTTCAGTGATAATAATGGTCTCACGGCGAGTCTTTTCGTTGACCTCGACGCTGGCTTTGGCACGCACATAGATGCGCCCGCGACCGGTGCGATAAGCCTGAATAATGCCCGCTTTACCATTGATTATGGCGCCGGTGGGGAAGTCAGGACCGGGAATATACTCCATCAATTCATCGACAGTGATATCCGGGTTGTCCACCATCGCCAGACAACCTTTAACGACTTCCGTCAGGTTGTGAGGCGGAATATTGGTCGCCATACCCACTGCAATACCGGAGGAGCCATTGACCAACAGGTTGGGGATACGGGTCGGCAGCACGTGGGGAATCTGCTCAGTTTCGTCATAGTTGGGGACGAAATCGACGGTTTCTTTTTCCAGATCTTCGAGCAGAGCATGGGCGATCTTGGTCATGCGAATTTCGGTGTATCGCATTGCCGCAGCGGAGTCACCGTCGACCGAACCAAAGTTGCCCTGCCCATCGACCAGCATATAGCGCAGCGAGAACGGCTGGGCCATCCGGACGATGGTTTCATAGACCGCAGAATCACCGTGAGGGTGATACTTACCAATCACGTCACCGACCACACGGGCAGATTTTTTGTAGGCCTTGTTCCAATCATTGCCGAGTTCGCTCATGGCAAACAGGGCTCGCCTGTGCACAGGCTTGAGCCCGTCGCGAACGTCAGGCAGTGCACGTCCGACAATCACACTCATGGCATAAGCCAGATAGGACTGTTTGAGCTCGTCTTCGATATTTACCGGAACAATTTCTTTTGCTAGATCACCCATAAGTTTCTGTCGTGCCCTAAAGTGTTATCGCTATTATTCTGGAGCCGTGAACGACTGCTGTAGAGCAATCCGGCCGGCCTGTTATCAGCCCCTAAAAGAGGCCTTTTTTAAGCCTTGAATTCTACCACAGGTTTACCCCCAAAGGGTCTCTTTTATTGCCCTGAAAGTCTCTCCAGGGCTTAAACCACGGCGAAAAGCGGGTATACTCCGATCACTCGTTCAGGAGGCTACATGCAGCCAACAAAAATCGATTTACTTATCAATGCCCGATGGATTATTCCGGTGGTTCCGGAAGCTGCGGTTTTTGAAAACTGCGCCCTGGCCGTCGACCGTCAGCGGATTGTCGGCATCTATCCTCAGGCTGAAGCAAAACTGAAATTCATCGCTGATTCAGTGGTCAACCTGGCCGACCATATCCTTATGCCAGGGATGGTGAATGCCCATGGACATGCCGCGATGAGTCTGCTGCGCGGCTATGCAGATGACCTGCCGCTCAAACCCTGGTTGGAGGAGCACATCTGGCCAGTTGAGGGCCGCATGATGAGTGAACAATTTGTCGCCGACGGCACCGATCTGGCAATAGCCGAGATGATCACAACCGGCACCACCTGTTTCGCCGATATGTACTTCTTCGCCGACCGCATCGCCGAACAGGTTCAACGCAGCGGTATCCGCAGTCAGGTGGGTTTTACCGTGTTCGATTTTGCCACCGCCGGAGGCAAGGATCCCGACGACTATATCCACAAGGGATTGCGACTACGCGACACGTATAAAGGCAATGATTTAATCAAGATTGCCTGTGCGCCCCATGCGCCCTATACCGTGGGCGACGAAACCCTGCGCCGCATCGCCACCTATGCCAACGAACTGGATATGGCGGTTCATATCCACTGTCATGAGACAGCTCAGGAAGTGAGCGACTCACTGCAGCTTTACAGTTGTCGGCCTCTACAGCGGCTCGAAGATCTCGGCGTGTTGCTGCCACAGACTCAGCTGGTGCATATGACTCAGATCGGCGATAACGATATTCGCCTGATTCAGGAAAACAACTGTCACGTCGTTCACTGCCCGGAATCCAACCTCAAACTCGCCAGCGGCTTCTGTCCGGTGGCTGAGCTGATGGAAGCCGGGATCAATGTTGCCCTCGGCACTGATGGCGCAGCCAGCAATAATGACCTCGACCTGTTTGCCGAACTGAAAACCGCCGCTCTGCTGGCCAAAGGGGTTGCCGGCGATGCCGCAGCGCTGGACGCCCATGCAGCGCTGCGCATGGCCACCATCAACGGGGCCCGCGCACTCGGCTGGCAGGATGAGATCGGCAGCCTGGAAGCGGGCAAAAGTGCCGATATGATTGCCGTGGAAGTCAGCTCACTGAGCCAAAAACCACTCTACAACCCAGCCTCGCAGCTGGTCTATTGCAATGCCGGCAGCCAGGTTACCCACAGCTGGGTGGCGGGCAAGGCATTGCTGACCAATCGCACTCTGACCACCCTTAATAAACAAAACCTGATCCAGCGTGCAGAACAATGGCGTAACCAGATCAGCCCCAACTAATCCTATTTTCAAATTCAGGTAGCCAAACACTATGTCCAACTCAACCCGTTCCGAACACAGCGCGTCGATCAATGTCGACCCCGCCGAAGTGGCCAAGTTTGAGCAGCTGGCAAGTCGCTGGTGGGATCGCAACAGTGAGTTTAAACCGCTGCATGATATCAACCCACTGCGGGCAAACTGGATTGATAAGCTGGCCCCGGTGGCGGAAAAGAAGGTGCTCGATGTCGGCTGCGGTGGCGGTATTCTCTGTGAAGCTTTGGCCCAGCGCGGGGCTTTCGTTACCGGAATTGACATGGGGGAAGCGCCCCTGGCGGTTGGCAAACTGCATCAGCTCGAATCTGGTGTGGAGGTCGACTATCAGAAATCTACCGCTGAGGCCTTTGCCCAGGATCACGCAGAAAGCTTCGATGTTGTTACCTGCCTCGAGATGCTCGAGCATGTGCCCGATCCCGGTTCGGTGGTCGCCGCCTGTGCCGCAATGACCAAACCCGGAGGCACATTGTTTTTTTCGACCATTAACCGCAACCCGAAGTCCTATCTGCTGGCGATTATCGGTGTTGAATATGTGTTGGGCATGCTGCCCAAGGGAACTCACGAATACGGCAAGTTTATTCGCCCCGCAGAACTCGGCCAGTGGATACGGGAATCAGGACTGGAGCTCGACCAAATGACCGGCCTGACCTACAACCCGCTGACCAAAACCTATCGTCTCACTGAATCCGATGTCGATGTCAATTACATGATCTGCGCGCGCAAGCCGGCTTAGGGAACTGCTTTATGCTTGATTTCAAGGCGTTGTTGTTTGACCTAGACGGCACATTGCTCGACACCGCGCCAGACTTTATCAGTGCGCTGAATATTCTGCTTCAGCGTCATCAGCGAGCGGCGCTGCCCGACTCGGTTATTCGCACAAGCGTCACCAACGGCTCGGCGGGACTGGTTCAAGTAGCCTTTGATATCGACCCCAGCGATCCGACATTTGAACCACTGCGGGAAGAGTTTCTCGAACTCTATTTCGCCAATCTGGCTGACAAAACTGTCCTCTTCGACGGCCTGCAGTCAGTGCTCGACGAGTGTGCAGCGCGCAGCATTCCCTGGGGTGTTGTGACCAACAAACCCTGGAAGTACACCCAGGCCTCGATGACCCAGTTGGGCTTGTTTGACGGTGCCGCAACCATTATCTGTCCGGATCATGTGAAGCAACCAAAACCCGATCCAGAGGCCATCCTGCTTGCCTGCAAAGAGATTGCTCTGGCGCCGTCAGACTGCCTCTATGTCGGCGATCATATTCGTGATATCGACGCCGGTCGTGCAGCGGGAACACGCAATATTGCCGCAGCCTGGGGTTACATTGACGCCGGCGAACAGCTCGCCAACTGGCAGGCCGATTGGATTGTTGAACGGTCGCAGCAATTGCATGGTCTGCTGTTTGCTGACTAACGTCGCGTTCGTGCTCGGCGATTTTAAAACCATCTATTTAACCATTTAACAAGAGTCTATTTTATGTTGTCAGAAGCCCAGATAGCCGCCTATCAAGCCCCTGAAAATTTGCTTGCCGAGCGGGTGATTATGATCACTGGTGCCGGAGACGGCATTGGCAAGACTGCGGCATTAAGTTGCGCACAACATGGCGCCACGGTCATTCTCGCTGGGCGCACTGTGGCCAAACTGGAGCAGGTCTACGACGCGATTATTGCCAGCGGTGGCGCTGAACCGATTATCTATCCTATCGATCTTGAAGGCGCCAGCAGTGAAGATTATGACCAGCTGTGCAGCCATATAGATGAACAGTTTGGCCGCCTTGACGGGCTGCTGCACAATGCCGGAATTCTCGGTCAGCGCACCCCCTTGAACAACTATCGCAGTGATGTCTGGGAAAAGGTGATGCAGGTTAATGTTACAGCCGGCTTTTTGATGACGCAGGCTCTGATGCCGGTGCTTGAAAAATCGGATAGCGCCTCGGTGGTTTTAACATCGTCGAGCGTTGGCCGCACCGGCCGCTCATTTTGGGGTGCCTATGCGGTATCAAAGTTTGCGGTTGAGGGAATGGTGCAAGTCTGGGCAGAGGAACTCGAGGGACTGGGTTCAGTGCGGATCAATGCCATCAATCCGGGTGCGACGCGCACCAACATGCGTATGCAGGCGTTCCCGGCGGAAGACCCCGGCACGCTGAAGACTGCTGAGGAGATTATGCCAAGCTATCTTTATTTACTCGGCGCGGACAGTGCCAATGTCAATGGTCAGTCTATCGATGCTCAACCGCACCGATAGACCGGCTTCGGGAAAATAAGTAGCGGATTATTTCCAGGGATTGCCGCGAGCGCGGAGTTTCTTTTCCTTGCGCTCACGCATATCTCTGTGAATATTTTTCTCACTGAATTTGGGCGGACGCAGACTGACCGCTTTAAACAGCGAGACAACCTGTTTTGGATCGAGCTCGATAAAGTCAGCGCGACGAACAATCGACGGCAATTCAATTGGGCCGTAGCTGATGCGCTTGAGACGATTGACTTCGACATCCTGAGATTCCCACAGACGTCGCACTTCGCGGGTGCGGCCCTCAGCCAGAATAACCCTAAACCAACGATTGCGGCCGCCAATATCGTCATCGCCACTGCGCGCATGCTGAGCTTTGACACTATGGAAACGCGCTACACCGTCTTCCAGCACCACGCCTTCGGTCAGGCGTCTGATCATAGCCTCATCTACCTCACCGTGAATTCGGGCCATATACTCGCGCTGAACTTCATAAGATGGGTGCATCAAACGGTTGGCCAGCTCGCCGTGATTGGTAAATAGCAGCAGACCGCTGGTGTTGATGTCCAGGCGTCCAATCGCAATCCAACGGCCACGACTCAGTCGCGGCAGACGATCAAATACGGTCGGCCGACCGTCCGGGTCTGAGGTTGTGCAGACCTCACCCTCTGGCTTGCTGTACATCAACACACGGGGATTGTCGTCGGTAACAATTTTGATCGCCCGCCCATCGACCATAATGCGGTCGTCAGCTTCGGCGCGGTCACCCAACTTGGCCACTGAGCCATTCACTGAAACCCGACCTGCGGAGATCCACTTTTCCAGCTCACGGCGCGACCCTAGGCCTGCGGTGGCGAGCACTTTTTGAAGTTTTTCACTCATTGGATGTACCGCTTATCCGATCGTCGGCATCCAGTTCTTCGCTGTCTAATTCGTCGCGGTCTAATTCCTCGCTATGCAGCTCGGCAGTTTCCAGTTGACTAACCATATCGCTTTCACCATCCGTTTCCTGATCGAGACTAAACTCGTCAGGCGCCACCGGCTCTACAACATCGATGGCATCATTGGCGGCGACAGGCGCGCCACCGGTTCCAGACAGTGCCAGCTCAAGCTCGGGGTCGAGTTCGGCAAAATCTTTGATTTCACTCAATGCCGGGAGCTGCTCAAGGCTCTTGATATTGAAATAGTCGAGAAAAATCTTGGTCGTCGCATAGAGCGCCGGTTTGCCGGGCACATCTCGGTAGCCCACTACTCTCACCCAGTCTCGCTCCTGCAGGGTTTTGATAATGTCTGAGCTCACTGCAACTCCACGCACTTGCTCAATGTCACCGCGCGTCAGTGGCTGGCGATAGGCAATCAGTGCCAATGTCTCAAGCATCGCTCGGGAATAGCGCTTGGGCTTTTCACTCCACAGGCGATTGACCCACTCGGAGAGATCCTGGCGAACCTGAAAGCGATAACCGCTGCCGGTCTGCTGAAGCTCAAAACCTCGCCCGCGACAGTCTGCCTCAATCTCTTCCAGGGCCGCACGCAGTTGATCTCGAGGCGGCCGTTCGTCCTCTTCAAAGAGGTTTTCAATGCGCGCTAAATCCAGCGGTTTGCCCGCTGCCAACAGCGCACCTTCGACAATTTTTTTAATCAGATCAGCATTCATGATGTTCTAGCTTTAACGTGGATGGGGCCAAAGGTTTCACTCTGTACGATCTCAACCAGTGACTCTTTAATCAGTTCCATAATGGCCAAAAAGGTTACCACTACACCCAACTTGCCCTCGGAGGTTTTAAACAGGCTCACAAAGGGCACAAATTGTTCACCGCGCAGCGCTTCCAGCACATAGGTCATCCGCTCTCGGGTTGAGAGCTTTTCCAGCTGCACCTGATGGCTTTCGAACATCTCGGCTCGCTGCAGCACTTCAGCCAGTGCGGTCAACAGCTCACGCATGTCCACATCGGGGTGTTGGACATCCTGGTTGCGCTCCGGCGCGTGCGCCGAGGCCTGGTGAATGTCACGGCCGAGGCGGGGCATTTCGTCGAGATCGTCGGCCGCTTTCTTGAACCGCTCATATTCCTGCAAGCGACGGATCAGTTCGGCGCGCGGGTCACCCTCATCGTCTTCATCCATTACCTGACGCGGCAACAGCATGCGCGACTTAATCTCGGCAAGCATCGCTGCCATCACCAGATATTCTGCCGCCAGTTCCAACTGAATGGATTTCATCAGGCCGATATAACCCATATATTGACGAGTGATTTCGGCGACATTAATTTCGAGAATATCGAGATTCTGGCGCCTGATCAGGTATAGCAGCAGATCGAGGGGGCCTTCAAACGCTTCGAGAAATACTTCCAGCGCATCCGGTGGAATATAGAGATCTTTGGGCAGGACAGTGAGCTCTTTACCCTGCACCATGGCAAACGGCATTTCACTCTGCTGGGGACGCAGTGCCTGCGGGTCGACGCCGACGGTCTGATCCGCTGCGGCAATGCCATCACTGCCCACTTCAGGCAGTTCTGCGGGCTGTTCGGAATCAATAGATGTGGCTTCGTTGCTCACAGGCGGCTCGATTGTTTAGTAGTCTGCAATTATAACCACAATGCCGGCCGTGGCCATCATGATTATTGAAATTAGGAACTGTGGAATCTGCGGCATGAAACTCAGGACGCAAAGTCACCCATTCCCTGGCGGGTAATCTCGGGCAATGGCCCGGTCATATCGATAACCGTGGTGGGCTCAAGCCCGCAGTAGCCGCCATCGATCAGCACATCAACTCGGGATTCAAGTGCGCTGCGAATATCGTATGGATCTGAGAGCGGGTATTCATCACCGGGCAAGATCAGTGTCACGCTCATCATTGGCTCACCCAATTCTTCAAGCAGCGCCTGAACGATTGGGCTGTCGGGCACACGCAAGCCAATGGTTTTGCGTTTCGGGTGCATCAACCGACGCGGCACTTCGGAAGTAGCCTGTAAAATAAAAGTAAAGGGGCCGGGGGTATGCGCTTTGAGACTTCGAAAAGCGGTGTTATCAACTCGAGCATAGCTGGCCAATTCTGAGAGATCACGACACATCAGGGTGAAATTATGGTTCTTGTTCACGTCCCTGATACTGCGAATACGGTCGAGCGCCTGCTTGTCACCAATGTGGCAGCCAATGGCATAAACCGAGTCGGTGGGATATACGATAACCCCACCTTTGCGAACAATCTGCGCGGCTTGCGAGATCAATCTCTGCTGGGGGTTTTCCGGATGAATAGTAAGGTAGTCGCTCATCAAAATACAGGCCCTGAATAATGGGCGCATTATCACATAGCGTGGGGCTGAGCGGTAAAATTAGATGTCTTTATCGACTTCTAAATCGGACTCTAAAAACTGCGTTGCAAAGTCGTCGGCGGTAAGCGGCTTGCTGACCAGATAGCCCTGGAAATTGTCACAGCCAAGCTGCTGCAAAATTTTGCGCTGACCCGGAGTTTCGACACCTTCGGCGACAGTCGACATATTCAGACTTTTAGCCAGGGCAATAATGCCCGAGACAATCGCCCTGTCACTCGGATCCGACTCAATGTCAGAGACAAAGGAACGGTCAATTTTCAATACATCTACCGGCAGGCGTTTGAGATAATTGAGCGATGAGTAACCACTGCCAAAGTCGTCTACGGCAATGGTCATACCCATTTCCCTGATTTTTTCCAGTTCGGTAATCATCAGCTCGGGGTGCTCCATCAAAGTACTCTCGGTAATTTCCAGTTCGAAAACATTCCCCGGCAGACCAACTCGATCGAGTAGATTTTTGAGTTTGGTGTGAAGGTCCTGCTGCATCAAATCTTTGACCGAGAGATTGACCGCCAGCGTCAGGTGATGGCCCTTATCGAGCCATTGTTTAAGCTGCACAGCTACGCGCTCCAGCACCCAGTAGGTAAGCTGATTGATCAGGCCGCTCTCTTCGGCTAGAGGAATAAAAACATCCGGTGGAATCAGACCTTTTAGCGGATGTTGCCAGCGTACCAGTGCCTCGGCACCAACCAGCTTTGCATTGGTCAAATCGAGCTGAGGCTGATAGTGCAGAATCAGCTCTTCACCGTCGATCGCCTTGCGCAGTTCCTGCTCCAGCTTGAGGCGTTTTGCAATCTCGGCCTCCATGCCGCGCTCATAGAAGCAGAAATTATTACGCGTTTCCTTGGCGCGAAACATCGCCGAGTCAGCGTGCTTGATCAACGCACTGACATCTTGACCATCGTCAGGAAAAATCGAAATACCAATGCTGGTGGTAACAAACATTTTTTGCTGCAAAAACACAAATGGGCGTGCTACCGAGCGACAAATTTTATCCGCGACACTGGCAGCAGCTTCCAGATCGAGAATATTTTCCAGCACAATGGTGAATTCATCACCCCCGAGACGGGCGATAAAATCACTTTCCCGCACACAGTGTCGAATTCGGTCAGCCACTGCCTTGAGCAGCAGGTCACCGGCATCGTGACCCATGGTGTCATTGATCATTTTAAAGCGATCGAGGTCGAGAAAGAGAATGGCAAAGCGCTGGGTCTCGGAGGCGGCGCGATTGACAATCACAGCAAGCTGTTGCTTCAGGTGGGTGCGATTGGGCAGTCCAGTGAGAGAATCGTGGTAAGCCAGTTTTTTGACATCTTTCTCCGCTTTGCTGGCTTTGATCAAGCGCGCCACTCGCTGCTTGATGACTGAAAAATTAATCGGCTTGGAAATATAGTCTGTGGCGCCCGAGGAGAAGGCGCGAACAATTGAATTCTCATCATCCAGCGCGGTAATCATCAGCACCGGAATATCACCACCGTGGGGCAGCTCACGAATCATCTGGCAGGCGTCAAAACCATCCAGCTCCGGCATCACGGCATCCATTAATACCAGATCAGGCATATGCCGCTTGCAAATATTTAGCGCCTGCATGCCATTGCTGGCCTCTTCCACTTCGTAGCTCTCTCGGGTAAAGGCATCGATCAGCGCCATGCGCACAGTGCGATCATCGTCGACCACCAGAATTCTGCTGTACTTGCCATTTTTAAAGAGAACCGGCACCGCCTGATGGTCGTTTGAGGCTTCCTGTTTGAGGTCGTCCTTGAGCACATTGAACGCAGAAGAAATCTGTTTGATCAATTCAGTGCCTTTGGACAGATCCTCTCGACCGGCATCGTCTTCCAGCTGCTTGCTAATCGCCACCAGATTATGGGCACCAAAATTAGCCGCACTGCCCTTGATGGTATGCGCCATATCCCGCACTAGGCGCGCATTCCCCTCTTCAAAGGCGGCATTCAGCTTGTCGATATAGACCGGGGTGTCTTCAATAAATGCGGCTATCATCGACGATACCACTTCACCTACGGCCTCTCGAAGTGAGCCAATAACCCCGGGGTCATAACTAAGCGCGTGGTATTGCGCTGCTGGTTGTTCTACCTCATCGATAGATTGGCCAGTCGCTTCGTCTGTAATTTTTGCCGGCGCGCAGCGCCAGGTCGCCAACGTTTCACGCAAGCCGGCCAGATTCAATGGCTTGGGCAGAAAATCACTCATCCCGGCATCACGACAGTTCTGCTCTTCATTTTCAGAGTTGTTAGCGGTCATGGCGACAATCGGTAACTCACCCGCTTTGCCGCCCTCGTAAAGCCGTATCTGTCGGGTTGCATCGTAGCCGTTCATAATCGGCATGTTGCAATCCATAAACACAAGATCAAATTCTTCACGCATCACTTTTTCAACCGCTTCTTTACCATTGTTGGCCAGTGCAGTTTGACAGCCAAGTCTCTCCAACATAGCGGTCGCTACCTGCTGATTGGCGCGACTGTCGTCAACCACCAAAATTTTGCAAGAGCGTGGAAAAATAACCTCTTCAGGCAATCTATCGCCATCAATCTCGTCGAGCTCATCAGCCAGATTGGGCTCATCACCCACAAAATACTTTTTCAACACGTTCGACAACGAACCTGAGCGCAACGGCTTATTCAAACGCGGCAGGGAGAGATCACTTATATGGGATTCTTTATTCCACGGATTACTCAACATGACAGCCAGACGTTTGGAGAAGTTTTTCTCCAATTGAATAAAGTTAATCAGCTCATTGAGTTTAATATCATCAATATTCTGGTCGACAAACAGCGCATCAAAACTCTCTCCGGACTGCCGCTCACGTATCAGGCTCAAGGCCTTTAAACCGGAATCAGCAAGCTCGAAGCCGACACCCAATGTCGCAAATTGCTGTGCTGCGAACTGGCGGATAATCTTGCTATTACTGACCAGTAGCACACTGATATTTTGCAATTCGGAAGGCGGAGTGTCTTTTTCAGGGGGCTGCGCGACCATAACCGGAAGCGTAAAGCCAAACTGGCTTCCACGTCCGAGCTCGCTGCTGACAAAGATATCCCCACCCATTAGCTCCACAATCTGCTTGCTGATAGCAAGGCCTAATCCGGTTCCCTGATAGCCTTTTGTATTCGATGAATCGACCTGAGTGAAGGCATCAAAAATCCGCGATTGATCATGGGGAGCAATACCGATACCTGTGTCCTCAACCACAAACTTAAGTCGCACCATCGACCCGGGCGCTTGACGGTCGGGGTTTACCGAGAGGCCTGAACTGGTGTCTGCCGAGTCATGCTGCAAACTGATACGAATGGAAATCTCACCGGTTTCAGTAAATTTAACGGCGTTGCCTGCAAGATTGATCAACACCTGACGAATTCGTTCGCTGTCGCTGTGCAGCGCCGGCGGAACATCGTCGTCGATAATATAGCCAATATTTAAATTCTTCTTCAGCGCCGTGCTTGAGAGCAGCCCGACCACATCGTCAAGACTTTGGGACAACAGACAGTCGCGATTGATAACACTGATTTTGCCGGAGTTGGCCTCCGAGAAATTTAAAATGTCGTCAATCAGCGAGAGTAAATTTTCGCCCGACGATTTCGCAGTCTGCACATACTCCTTCTGCTTCAAACTCAAACCCATGGTCAGCAACAGATCTAACATACCCAACACGGCATTCATCGGCGTGCGCAGCTCATGGGTGACATTGGCGGCAAATTCCACTTTCATCTCCGCCGATTCCAGTGCAGTCTTCATCGCACGCTTCAACTCCCGGCGGCGGCTTTCGAGCACATGCATCATGCGGTTAAACGACTGCTGCATTTCGGTGATGTCCACCGGCCCCTGAATAGGGGCGCGAATTTTCTCCTCACCCTGCTGGGCTCTTTTCATCACCGCGGACAAACGCTCTATCGGTTTTGTCAGGCGGCGGGAAAAATAAAGCAACACCAGCAACAAAATCATGGCGCCAATAAATGAGGCCGCCATATTATTTCTAAGCGTACTCTTCTGCATCAGCCGCAGAGTGTCCTTGCCCACCAGAACCGTGATATAGCCGAGCAGAACATCCTCTTCAATCTCGGAACCCAACACCTGTGCCTCATCGCTACTGCTGGCCAGAATAGGCGCGGTAAATTTCCATAGATCATTGTTCTCAGCTACCAGGCCCAGTGCGTGGGGTCGCTTATCTCGCTGCATAACAAGGTCTTGAAAAGGCATCGCAGGATCACTGTCAAGTTGATTATTCTGAGCACTAAAACTGGCGCCGACCGAATACAGTATGTCGGCCTTGTCCGTTTCAATGGCGATGCCCTTAACGCCGGGAAAGTTCATGGCATCCTCGGCGATCTCGCGGGCGGCTTCAGCACTTTGATAAAGCAGCGCAATTTCACTGCGGCGGGCCAGAGATTCGGTCACCTGCATACCTTGACGCACCTCGTGCTTTTCAATTATCGAGCTGGAGAGTGAGCTCACCATAACCGAGGTGACAAAGGCCAACAGCAAAATACCAACGATAAACACTGTAGAAAGCTGGGTTTTAAAACGCAGCCGATCGATCCAGTTTTGTTTTAATTTACCCATAACTGGTCACCGCGCCGGCAGCACGAGATCAACCTGCCGCAGAACATCATCGGTCAAGTGAACACCCAAGTGTTTACTGGCGCGCTCATTGATGGTCACAAAAACATCATCCAGTGGCTGCATCTTGCGATCGGGGGCTTTATCCGCCGCAATATCTCGCGCCAGACGTCCAAGACTGAGGCCCATTTTGTAATTGTTGGGATAGAGGGAAAACAGCGCACCGCGCTTGACATGAACCGGATTTGAGGAGAAAACAACAAAGTGTTTATCCCAGGAAGCCTGCAATAAAATAGACAGCATGGCATTGCCGATAAACGACCCACTGGGAAGAATCCATACGGCATCTTTTTCGTCAAGCTTCTGAATCAGGGCGCGATATACCGCCGCCGCCGCTCTTATATCTTCGGCAGGATGGACAATCAGCTTGAGGTTTTGCTGCAGAAATAAGTCGACAGCAGACGTTAGTGGTCCGCCCTCATTGGGCCCGACAATCACATGAATATTTTTTACCCCGGGAACCAATAACCGCAGTTTGCTGGAAACAATCTCAAAGCTTGGACTGAGAGTGATACCAAAGACGTTGTCAAACTCAACATTTACAGCGCCGACAATCACCTTGTGATCAGGGTTATAGGTCGACACCTCGCGCGCCAGCCTGTTGCCAAGCACCAAAACCGGTGACTGGCGATCAAGTACACTGACAAAGGCGACGGGTGATTGATTTTCCGATAGCGCAACAAGCTGAGCACGCTGTTTGTAGCCATCTCTGGCGCCTTTGACAATGTCCTCAAACACCTGCGCGAATGGCTCACGCACCTCGGGATAGATCACCACCAACTCGGAGGCGGTTAGCATAGTGCTGAAAAATAATGAGCTTACATAGAGTGACAGTGCGGCGGAAGCAGTTATCCATAGCCTGAAGATCCGTGGAATTTTTATAGCACTACCTCCTGTACTGCTCTTGACGTCCTGAACCGCAATCTAGAAACGGGCAATTTGCTCTATATATCCATTGTCGAAAATTGCCCGCTGCTAATAACGATTTACGCTTTAAGGATAGTTCAAAAACTGTATCGGATCTCACCCAATATCGCCTGCCCCTGCAAGGGCAGGTCATTTGGAATAAACGGCACCGGATCTGAATTTGGGCTCGGTTCGCGAGCATCCTGGTCAAACGCATTGGTCACTATCAGGGCAAGCTCAAAGGAATTATTCAGCACTTTGCGCAGAGATATATCCAGCAGCGTGTAATCGCCAACGGGAGCGCGCAGATCACCGCTGATACGATTGCGATCCATCACTCGGTTGGCACGCAGATTGACGCGCCAGTCTCTGGGCAGACTCCAATCGACACTAAGATACAACTGCTTCTCAGGCGATTTTTCCGCCGGTGCATCAACCCTTTCGTCGGTCGACTTTTGAATGGCAAAGTTACCCGTCACAGTCAGGTCATCGCTAACCTGCCACACAGCTTCAAATTCAGCACCAAAGCCAGTCTGTTCTCCGGCATTTTGCGCAGTGCGAGTGCTACCATTAGCATCCGGTACAAACTGAATAATATCGCTCCAGTCGTAATAGAAAAAATTGCTAATCAGCGTCCAGGCGTAGTTAGGTCGATAGTCAAAGGCCAGTTCATAACTCTGAATTTCTTCCGGCTTAAGGTCTAGATTGCCCTGAATTAACGGATTATTAATTGCCCGCGTCTGGGCAAATGACGGTGCGCGAAAGGCCTCGCCATAGAGAAACTTGGTGGTAAGGTTATAACTGGTTGACCAGACCAGTGCCAATCGAGGGTTTGTGGTGGCCCCAAAGTCTGAGTACTTGTCATACCGCACGCCTGTAGTCAGCTCCCAGTCATTGGCAAACAGCCAGACATCCTGAAAAAACAGATAGCGGTTATCACGACTGTCCTCGGTTAAAAACACAAATGGCGTGTCCGACACATCAACCAAAGGATCGCCAGGCAGTATCGGCAGCCCGGTATCGGGGTTGATGCCAAAGTTTTTGTGTTCGGTAATCTTGTCGATTTCGCCCTTGTAATAGCCACCACCAACAGTAAGCAAGTGTTTTTCAATGCCACTGTGATCAAAGCGCACACCGACCCGACTATGGTTTTCAAAAATTTCCGGGTTGCCGATCACACCATCAGGGAAAGCTGAGAAAATAGGTGCGCCAGTGGGACCGAAAAATGGTCCTGTCGATCCGGGAGGGTAAAGAATAAAATCGCCTTCAACTTCCTGTGATGTATCAAAGTAACTGGCTTGAATCTCCATTGAGGTCTTTTCAAACAGAGCCTCTTCGGTATAGGTTAAATCAATATTAAAACGTTGGCTGGAAAATCTATTTTGTGGATATAGAACCTGCGCCGCACCTGCTCCCGCGCCCCAATTATTTCTTATTTGACCACCTGCACGCAGGGTTAAATTTCTGTAATTAGCCTGAACTCTAAAATCAACATTATCTCGTTCGAGATCTAAAGGTCCTGGAGCATAAGACACGTTGGTACCCGTCAGTAAATCCAGTAGCGTCTGGGCGTCACTATCAATTAATGCATCAGAGCCATCCGTTTTGCCCATTTCAACAGCTGCGAAGTAACTCAGATCTCCATGTGCACCTGCTGTGCTAACCCAGGCATCTCTGGTATTAAAATTACCGACCCGCACACCCGCCGATTGCGTTCTTTGTTCGTCGGGTGTTTTGGTGACAATGTTAATCACTCCGGCAAAGGCATCGGCACCGTAGAGCGCGGAACCGGGCCCGCGGATCACCTCGATTCTTGAAATGGCCTCAACCGGCATTCCGCCCCATACCACGTTGCGATCACCCTGAAATAGATTGGTAATCGGAATACCATTTATCAGCATTAAAACCTGGGGATTAAAGTCTGAAGAGACACCACGAAACAGATACTGAGAATTATGCCCAATAACATCTCGACCAATGTGTAGGCCGGGCACAGATTCCAGCACCTGGTCTATATCCCTGGCACCCATAGCCTTAATTTGCCGTGCAGTTATTACCGATGCCACAGCCGGTGCCTTGGCGATCGGCTGAACACTGCCTGTAGCAATCGACACATAGTCCTCGTCACCGTAGAGGCCGGCAAAATCCACATCTGAGTCTGGTTTTTCCTGGGCGCTAATCAGCCCCGTTATCAGAGAGAGCAACAGAGCCGAAACCCATCTTAAAACAATCGATACGCCATACAGTTTAGTCATAACCTACACCCTCCAGTGCTTGACTTCCTCGCCCCCTGTATAGTTGAGTCGAGAAGTCCGTAAGGGAAAAAAGCATCCTTCTTGCTGTTGCAGTGCATCAATAAAACAAGGCATCGCGCCAGCAGAAAAACCTAAAATCATCAGGTTGTAGAAGTCGATAGGCCTCAGATCTTGGTCGGCTAATAAACCGGCACATACCGCCGCAATATTGATCTGATATTTAAGTCGGCTTGCACTTAAATAGTCACCTACTTCAAAGGCAAGTTTGGTGTACCTGCCTGCGTCACAACCCACTGAGCGCGCAAAATCCATCATTGGCTTTACTCGCTCATCCCCCTCAACTATTGGCCGTCCATAGCCGTAAACACTCCGGTGCTGCTTTAATTCTGATTTAATAATCTGCTCTAGGCTCTCGCCCTCACGCAGACGCTGATCTGCGCGATATAAAAAATCGGTCGCCCCCTTAATCGGCTTTAGCCCATAGAGGGTTGCCTCGGTGACCGCGACTGATGCCGCTGAGGCCAGTGCTCCGGTGGAACGTGCGGTACCCGCCAGCGCAGATACTCGGTTATTCCAAATGCGCGGATCGGGAAAGCTGGTGCAGATCACCCACATTCCCTCCATTAAACGTGCAATTTTGGGCGACTCTTTCCCGGTTGTCGCAAACAGCAAATACTCCATCCATGAACTGTGATTGACTTCGGTAAAAACATCCTTGCCACGCAGAACTACTTTGTCCCCGGGAAACCATCCGCCCATAGACGTGCGCCAATTATCCTCAAACTTCTCTAACTTACTGTGAACAGACATACATTTTTCTCACTAGATCAATCAACCTCACGAAGTTAATTTGAAGCCGTCACCAAAAAAGGGGTATTTTCGCCAACCGAGTCGCTCTTGTTCCAGGCTATGGATCGCCGCACCGGGTAAGCGCAGCAACAAAAACAACATCTCTGCTTCTTGAGGTAAAAACTCGAGTTCATAAAGCACCGCCGCCGCAACGCCCGAAAAAGCGAGTGGACAACCTGCAAAATCTTCCAGCTGTGTTCGACAAGCCTGCAACCAGCGCAGAGTTTCACTGTTGCCCACTTCAACCAGATGCGCCAGAGTCTGTTTAACCGGTGTCGGGCAACTTATGCCATTGGGGTCAAATCCTGGTGCATGTTCCATCGGATGCCAGATATCTTCGCGCCCAAGCTGCGGCGGATCTGCAATCCACTGCTGCCACTTATCCAGATCAGTGTGACAGTGTTGCCAGTATTCAAGTGCGGTAAAAACTTCGCGCGCGCCACCCAAATTGCCCGCGCCTACGGCCAGTGCAGCAATTAATGCCGAGGCATGCGTTGAACCGCCAACCCCTGCACTCATAGCCGCCCTGACGCTGTGATCTCGCGGTCCGGGATTGGCCAGCGCAATAGCCAGCCCTTCGAGCAATGCAGATTGCTCAGCGCTGGGCTGTTTATGTTTGAACAGCAGATAGAGATAGTCGCTGTAGCGCGCGTTTTTTAGCAGGTCGTTATAAACATCGTAGCCACAGCAAACACAGCTGGAGGCTGCAAATGGGTTATCTAGTTCGGGAGTCTCACACCAGATTCGAGAACTAATAACTTCAGAAAATTTTTTAGACATTTTGTAGTTTCAGAACATCTGTTCGCAGGCCAATTGGCGGGGCTTCATTAATATCGATGCGGACATCCAGCACGGTTGGTCCTTTGCGTGCACAAATAGCCTTTATATCCAGTTCCCTGAGATCTTGCGGTGACCGGATAACATGCCCGGATGCACCCATCGCCCGAGCCACGGCAGCAAAATCTACTGCTGTTAACTGGTTGGCAATAGGTTCGGCACCGGTTAATGTTTGTCCATGCTTCACCATGCCAAAGGCACTGTCATTCAAGATGACAAAGATTAGAGTTAATTTTTCCTCCACCGCCACGGTGAGTTCCTGACCGCTCATTAACCAGCTTCCATCTCCGGTAATACAGACCACCGGGGTATCCTCCAATGCCAAACAGGTTCCTACTGCACTGCCAATTGCCCAGCCCATGGATGCAAAATCCATTGCCGCACTAAACAGACCACCATAGTCACGCTGTCCGGCGATACGACGATCAAAAGGGTGCAAATAGTGCGTCCCCCATGCGAAGCTATTGCCAGAATCTGCCAGATATCGCGTATTGGGCGGGAATAGTTTCGGAAGGTAATACATTAAACGTTGAGGTTTGATTGGCGTCGTGTCGGTGCTGTACGCAGACAAATTATCAAACTCAAAATGCATTGCTAGCTCGTCAGACGTAACGTCAGCATGACGCTGAAATCTCTTCGGATTTTCTTTCGGTAGAATTTTCCGAAACCATTGCCGTTGGTTTTTACTGTATTCACCGTCAAGTCGACTAAAAATAGTTTCAAGACAACCGCGCACATGAAGTTTTGCCATCGGAGTGCGCGTCAAATTAGACTCGGTGGACTCAACATGTATCAGTCTACTATTGAGAAGATTTTCAGTATCCCAAGCATTGCTGGAAAACTCGCCAAAGCGCGCGCCAATCGCTACAACCAAATCGACTGCTGGATCCCCTAGCAATTTAATCGCTGAGAGATGCCCGGCAAAACCAATTACACCCATAAATAGTTGGTGATATGGACTGACTAACCCCTTACCGTGGGGCGTCACTATGATTTTCGCGTTAACTCTCGACGCAATACGCAAAATATTAATAATGGCTGCTCCCGCCTCATCACCAATAATAAATACCGGATTACGCGCACGGACAATTTCTGCATGTAGTCTGGCAACTGCATTTTCATCAATCAATGCCGGCCTATCCAGCAAGGTGTTGAGTTGGTAATTGACCCGTTCATCCAATGTTGGCATGGCCATCACATCGCGGGGAACGCTGATATGCGCCGGGCCGGCTGGCGAGCCCATGGCGGACATAATTGCGGCCGCCAGTTTATGTTCAAACTGGTTAATATGAGAGATCAATGTGTTGTATCGAGTGCAGTGGGTATACAGACCCACGGTGTTAACGCCGGTGCACGAGGAGTCCTGAATAGCGCCCTTGCCAAAGGTGGCAATGGCGGTTTGGGCTGTGATCACGAGCATCGGCACATTGTTTTCGTAAGCCGAGGCAACCCCGGTAATCATATTGGTGGCGCCCGGACCCGTGGTTGAACAGCAGACTCCCAATTTGCCACTATTCCTGGCATAGCCGTCAGCCATAAAGGCGGCGCCAGTTTCATGGCGGGCGACTACGGCGCGCACGCCGCCGCGTCGCTCACTGCGTGCCAGAGCATTGTAGAGTGGCTCTATGGCGCCACCGGGTACACCAAAAACATATTCAATACCTAACTGATCAAGATAGGCCACCAACAGGTCAGCCATGGTTGGTCCGACCGTGCTGTCAAGATAAGTCACTTTTGCGTTTTTGCCTGTCATAGCTTTCCTTAATGATGTGGGGGTACGAATAGGTGCAACTGAAGTGAACGGGTGATTTTTATTAACCTCATTAATAGTTTATGAAGTAGGCCTTATCAAACTCATATGCCAGTCTTTACGCATTTAGAATTATTGCCGGCAATTTTGAAAACTCACTGTGCTGGCCATACACCTGAACCATTTCTCTCAACAGTCGATCTCCACCGTCAATTTAGAGATCCCTGCAGCCAATCACTGCGAACTTCTTAGCGAGCTTTCATTCGACATGGGCACCCGAGTGGGTACAATGCGCTTCTTGCTTAAACAAAAGACATTTATGAATAACCCGATACTCAACCCGGAGAACCAAGCCGAGAATCACCAGCAGCCACAGCCGGAGAAAAGAGAAAGTCTGTTACTCAATCTGGCTTTTAATATTGCGATCCCCACCCTGGTGTTAACCAAGCTCAGCGGTGATGAATATCTGGGGATCAAGCTGGCAATTATTGTGGCGCTGTCATTCCCGATTATTTATGGCGTGCGCGACTTTTTTAGCCGCGGCAAAATCAATTTTTTCTCAGCGCTGGGCGTGGTCAGTGTGGCTCTGACAGGCGGCATCAGTCTGATGGAGCTTGACGCAATCTATATCGCCGTCAAAGAGGCTAGCATCCCGGCTCTGATTGGTCTGGCCACACTCATCTCGCTCAAGACGCGGCAGCCGTTGATCCACACTTTCTTGCTTAACGACGCTATATTTGAGCTCAATAAGATTAATCACGCCCTGCAGCTCAATCAGCGCCAGGCCGAGTTTGATCGTCTGCTGATCAATGCGTCGTGGATTCTCGCCGGCTCGTTTCTGCTCTCGGCAATACTCAACTATTTACTGGCAGTCTATCTGCTCACAGCAGAGCCCGGCACCCAGGTATTTAATGAGCAGCTCGGCAAAATGACAGCATTGAGCTTTCCGGTTATCGCCGTCCCAGCCATGTTGGTCATGATTGGCGATATGATTTATCTGTTCAAAGGCATTACCCGTATCACTGGGTTGTCGATGGATGAAATTATTAAGCAGAAATAACAGTGAGAGACGTCACCATGTGGTACGCAATTATCAGTGAAGATATTACAAACAGCCTTGAGAAGCGCAAGCAGGCGCGTCCGGCGCATTTGGAGAGATTGCACCAACTCAGGGAAGACGGTCGCCTGCTGATTGCGGGACCACACCCAGCCATTGACTCTGAGGATCCTGGCGAGGCGGGTTTTAGCGGCAGCCTGGTGGTGGCTGAATTTGACTCACTGGCAGCGGCGCAGCAGTGGGCCGATGCTGACCCCTACATGGCGGCGGGTGTTTATAAACAGGTTACGGTAAAGCCGTTTAAGAAAGTGCTGCCCTGATGGCCTCTGTCAGAGCCGGCAGCGCATAGCTGCTGGGGAATAGCGCGCAAATGGTTATCATTTGTCGCTGATCGGAGTATTATCCGAGGAGCTTTTATTTATCGTTTTAAAAATCTTATGGACTCTTTTATGCAGCAACGTTTCATAACACCACTGGCACTGGCCCTTCTCGCGCTCATTTTTAATTCTGCCACTCTGGCTCAGGAGCCCGAGACGGAAGAACTGACTACAGAGCTGGAATCGACAACAGCAGCGCAAGCCGTTGTCGCCAACGATGACCGTGAGAAAGATTATCTGACAGACACCTATGTCTATATCGCAGATGAATTTTTGGTGCCACTGCGCTCTACGCCTTGCGGGCGTTGCACTATTGTTCATCGTGGCCTCAAATCCGGGACCAAATTGCAGTTGCTGGAGATTGTTGACGGCTGGGGCCACCTGATCACCGACAAAGGCACCGAAGGGTGGCTGGAAGAACAGTTTATCAGCAGGGAGCCCATTGCTCGTATTCAGGTGGTTCAGCAAGCCAAAAAGCTGGCCTCTCTGACAGCCAGCAATGCTGAACTACGTAACACCATTAAGGAATTGCGCGACTCATCCAAGACGATTCGTGGCAAGCTCAACCAATTTGACGGAGACAAAGCGTCTCTGCAGCGCGAGCTAGCTGAAATCAAAACGATCTCAGCAGATGCCATTGCAATCAATCAGCAAAATGAGCAGCTGGTAAAAAATAATCTGATGCTGCAACGTGAAAATGACACCCTGAAAGCCAATGTTGATGATCTGCAAAAAGATCACCGCAATCAGTCATTTCTGTACGGTGGTCTGACGGTTTTCCTCGGCGCGATCCTGGTGGTGTTGATTCCCAAGCTGCGCGGTCGCAAGCGTTTTTCCGAGTGGAGCTAGAGGCTCCATTTAGTCACGTTAGATAAAAGAAACAAGGAATAACGATGAACAACTGGTATAAATCGGTCTGCCGGCCTGCGGCAGTGATGCTGGTTTTGTTGGCCCAAGCCTGGTCCAGCAGCAGTATTGCTCAAAACCCACAGGTAAAGCTGCGCACCGATATGGGTGATATTGTCGTTGAGCTGTATTCCCAGCAGGCGCCGATAACCGTGGATAACTTTATCAAGAATGTTAACAACTTCCACTACGACGGACTGATTTTTCACCGCGTTATAAAGGGCTTTATGATCCAGAGCGGGGGTCATACCTTTGATTTGACTATGCGCGAGTCGGGGCGCGATCCGATTGTGAATGAGTCGTTTAACGGCCTGGCTAACAATCGTGGCACGATTGCCATGGCCCGCACCCAGGATCCTGACAGCGCTCAGGCCCAGTTTTTTATCAATCATCGGAATAATTCATCACTCAATGCCAGTGGCTCGAGGGCGGGCTATGCCGTTTTTGGCACGGTGATATCCGGCATGCAGGTGGTCGATGCGATTGCCGAAACAGAGGTGCATAACGTTGGCATGTACCAGAATGTGCCAGTTACGCCGATCCGTATTCTGACTGCGCGGCTGTTAAATCCAGCTGTCTGGAAAGCGCTGCCCGAACCGAAAAAACTCCCGGCTTATGAAAAGCCAACTCCGATTCGATAGTTGCCCTGCCCTATGACCGCTCTCAGTATCAATCTCAACAAAGTCGCTCTGATTCGCAACTCCCGCGAGGGCAGTTACCCGGATGTTACCGAGTTTGCGCAGCTGTGCATTGATCAGGGCGCCGATGGCATCACTGTTCACCCGCGCCCCGATCAGCGGCATATTCGGCCCGATGATGTGCGAAACCTGGCCGAGCTGGTCAAGTCAGCGCGCGAAGGCCTACCCAAACTGGAGTTTAATGTTGAGGGCAATCCCTTTGCACCGGCAATCGGTAACTACCCCGGGTTTCTTGAACTGGTCACTGAGACTTTGCCAGACCAGTGCACGCTAGTTCCCGATGGCGACGATCAACTGACCTCGGATCACGGTTTTGACCTTATCAGTTCGGGTGAACAACTGAAACCGATTATCCAGCGACTTCACAAGCTGGGAATGCGCGTCAGCCTGTTTATGGATCCGGATCTGGAACAGATTGAGCTGGCCAAGGCAGTGGGCGCAGACCGGATTGAACTCTACACCGGGCCCTATGCGGCAGCCTGGGGATCAGATCAGCTGGAAGCACTTTTTCAACAGCATCTGGCCGCGGCTAAACTGGCCACCAGCCTTGGCATGGGCGTCAATGCAGGGCACGATCTCAATCTCGAGAATCTAGCCAAGTTTGCCACTATCCCGGACCTTCTTGAGGTCTCGATTGGCCATGCCTTTACCGTTGATTCTCTGCTGATGGGCATGCCGCAAGCTGTGCAGCGCTACAAAGCGCTGCTGGCGTAAGCAGCCGGAAGCCGCCAATGACGACCACGGCGACAGTAGCTCTGACTCTCTCCTGTATTGGCGCCGGACGCCTCGGGTCAACGCTGTGTCGGCTCTTTGCCGAGCAGGCGACCCAGCCCTTGCAGATTAACCAAATACTCAATAACCATCTTGAGTCTGCCACAAGGGCGGTACAATTTATTGGGTCAGGTGAGGCCACCGAGTCTATCCAGCAGCTTGTCCCAGCTGATTTGTGGCTGATCGCAACACCTGATGATGCGATCGCAGAGGCCAGCCGGGCGCTTGTTGACGCAGGGGTTTTGCGGGCGGGTGATATTGTTTTCCACTGCAGCGGAGTACTTGGTTCTGAAACGCTGGCAAACACCGTTTCGACCACAGACTCCTATCGTGCCTCGGTGCACCCTGTTCACAGCTTTGCCGATCCAATGAGCTCACTCTCCCATTTTGCCGGCAGCAGCTGTGCAGTGGAAGGTGACGACCAGGCATGCGCACGCTTGGGCGATTTGTTTAGCGCGATTGGCGGGAACTGCTTTGCCCTGCAAGGCGGTCACAAAGCGCTCTATCATGCCGCCACGGTGATGGCCTGCAATAATCTGGTCGCGCTGTTGGCCACTAGCAAGCAGATGCTCGCGGCAGCCGGTATCGATGACCAACTGCAAGCAAAGATACTCGCACCGCTGATTCGTCAGACAGCCGAAAACACCATCAACAACCCTGATCCGGCCACTGTTCTAACCGGACCTGTTTCACGAGGTGACAGCCATACCGTGGCAGCTCACCTTGAGGCCATGGCGGGCCGACCGCAATGGCAAAAAATCTACTCCACACTGGGTGAAGCGGCAGTCGACATTGCCCGGCAACAGGGTTATGCCAGTGATGATGAGCTAGAACAAATAACAGCGCTGCTAACGGCGGCGAGCAAGCCTGATCACTAAATCTTATTGTTCTATCTCACCACTAAATCCAGTGGTTGAGCCTGACAACCACGACAAAAACGGTTAATTACACGGAACCCCCATGACGCAAGCCAAAGACCCATCTAAAACTGACAGTTCCGAGTACTTGGCTCGCAAGTCAGTCTATAACCGTCTGATTACTGTCTACGGCCGCAAGCCAGTGGTAGAAATTCTCAGCGATCCAGCCTTGAAAATTTTCCGTGTGCATTTGGCCGAATCCAATCGTGGCGGTGGCATTGTCGAGCAGATAAAAACGCTCGCCGGTCAGCGCAACATCGAGATTTGCTATCACAGCCGCGAACAGCTGGCGCGAATTTCACGCAACAGCAAACAGGATCAGGGAGTCGCCTGTGATATTCACAGCGCGGGCTATCAGCCTTTTTCCGAAGCGCTAAAACAGCTGCCTGTGTCCGGGCAACAGCCGCTTATCGCTCTGGATGGCGTCACCAATCCGCAAAACCTGGGCATGATTATTCGCAGTGTTACCGCCAGCCCAGCCTTTGGTTTGCTGCTGCCAAGTAAAGGCTGCGCTGATATCTCACCACTCGTGATCAAGGCCAGTGCCGGCACGGTCTTTAAGGGCAATATTTTGCGCTGTGAGTCGCTTGCCTCAGCCTTGCCCGCGTTTATTGAAAAGGGTTTTGAGATCTGTACGCTGTCATCCCATCAGGCGACGCCGCTCGCGGAATTTCGACCGCAGGCACCAGTAATCTACGTTTTGGGGAATGAAACTGAAGGGGTCAGCGCCGAGATCGCGGCACTGAGCAAACATCGTGTAGGTATTCCCATGGCCAATGGTGTTGAATCACTGAATGTGGCGATTACCGCAGCATTAATAGCCTTTAACGGCCTCTAGCCTGCTACTTTTTCCTGCTCAGCCGCTCTTAAAGCCCACAGCGGCGAGAAGGCGGCACCCAGCGCCGAGACCAATATAGTAAGCAGTGCAATCACAGTAAAGGTCTGCGCCAGTCCGGCATGCTCAACCGCATAGCCGCAGGCCCAAGCGCCCAGCGGTGCTCCTCCAAACAGGCAGAGTTGATAGACCGAGGCAGCGCGAGAGCGATGCGAGTGGGGAACCTGATTGTGCAAAATCGTGCGCCCCAATGTCATTGACAGCCCGGAGAATGCTCCCCAGGCAAAAACCACGGGAAACAGGATCCAGAAATCAGGCAATAGTCCGATCACCGCAACCAGTGAACCGCGACCGAGAAAGCTGATAATCATTAAACGGCCGGGACGCCTAAAAGTGTTCTTCTGCCGACTGACAGCAAAATTGGCCGACACAATGCCCACCGTAAACGTCACCTGCAGCAACGCAAAAAGGCCTGCCCCGCCCTGATAACCCTGCCGTGCCACCAATGGCATACCGACCAGATAGATACCAAAAGCAAGGAAGCCTGTGGCAGAGACCAGCAGCAATAGATGACGCAGGGTTTTGTCTTCAGTAAACAGAGCAAAACCCGCGCGCAATTCACGCAACTTGGCACGCGGAGAAGACTTGTCCTGCTCGGGGTCAGTGTCAGTCTCCGATGTGACAGATTGATCTTGGTTGGCAACCCGCTGTGGGTGACTGCGCTTGATCAATATCGAACTGGTGATATACATCAACATCTGCAGCAATAGCAAAACGACTATGCCAATGCTGTCGAGCTGACCGGCAAGCGTAAAGCCGATTCCCTGAGCAATAAACTGCACCATCACTACTTTCGCGACCGCTTGATGCATCAGCGTCTGCGAAGCATAACCGAGCAGGCTCTCACGTGCCGGCTGCACAAACGCCGACACAGTGCCGTAGGTCATGCCAAACAAAATTAAGAGTGGAAAGCTGACTTCGGCAAAAATAATGACCCAGAGCAACAGCATGATGGGGATGGTGTAGAGCAGATACAACTGCCCCAGCCAGGAGCCACGGTGTCGGCTATCGGAGATCACGCCGCCTGGCAGGATAAACAACAAGTTGGGCAACAATACCGCCAGCTGCGCTAATCCCAGACGACTGGGAGACTCTTCCAGCACGCCGACCACCAGCCAGGGGTAGAGCACTGCGTGCAGGCCAAGGGCTAAATTACTACTGCCGATAGTCGCCAGATAATGACGAAAAGAGAAGGTTTGATTGGTCAATTATTTAGGCCGCTTGCGAAACTTCGCTATCAGCCAGCCGAGCGATGCGGCGACACAGAGCACCATCGCCAACAGCACTAACGCGACGAGCAAATTGGCTGTCAACTCGGCAACCGGAACATGGTAGATCTTGACCGCCAGCAGCAGAAATGCCGCGCAGCCAAACATCGATGCCAGCCAGGCAGAACGCTGTCTGATCGCTTTTTTTGCCGTTGCCACTTTCAAATAACTGATCCTCAATTGCCCTATTGGTTTACGCCGCTGATTGACTTTGACTGTTCTGGGCCGACCATTCAATTCGCCATGAAGCTTGCTAGCCCAGATCTCTTACCCACTCACAGCGAATCTGTATGTCCGATTGATCGGGCTGATGACCTGCCCCATCGGTGGCAAAAACAAAACTGTGCAATCCGGACATTTCAGTCTCCAGATGCACCGTGGCGCTGACCCAATACATCTTACGCAACAGCGACTCAAACTGTTCAAGCCAGCATCGCCACTCATGTTCCACTCCTTGATAAGACGCCCCAAAGTGAACCACTTCAGTATTAAGACTAAAGTCGGCCACCCCGGGATCATGCAACGAAAACATCTCCCGATTAACCAGGCACCAGGTTTCAGCTGAGGGCAACGCCTGCATGGCATCTCGATTGTGGAAGCGGTGCCGGTTGAGATCGTCAGTGACTATATTTTTGATGCAGCCATAAACTACAGACTCGCTGCGACTATTCCTGTTTATCAGGTGATTTTCCATTTCACCGCCTTTCATTTCACTGCCTTCCATTTCAACGCTCCATTTTACCTGCTTTCCTTTATCCGTCGCTGCGATGATTCAGTGTTGATTTAAACGCCTTGCAAAAATGCGATAAATTGCTCTTCATTCATCACCGGAATATCCAGCGACTGCGCTTTGGTAAGCTTCGAGCCCGCGCCCGGCCCAGCGACAAGTTGAGTGGTTTTCGCCGAAACACTGCCAGCAACCTTGGCTCCCAGAGCCTGCAATTTGTCTTTTGCCTCGGCGCGACTCATCACGTCCATGGCACCTGTCAACACCCAGGTCTGGCCTTTTAACGGCTGAGAATTCTCAGCGCTGAGATCAATATCATCCCAGGTCACTCCGGCCTCACGCAGTGCATGAACAATAGCCAGATTGTCCGGATTACGTAAAAAGTCACGGATATGATAAGCAACCACGGGGCCAATATCGTCAACTTCCTGCAGTGTTTCGAGGTCGGCGTCGATAATCGCCTCAAGCGAGCCGAAATTGCGTGCCAGAGTTTGCCCGGTGGCCTCGCCCACTTCGCGGATACCCAGCGCAAAGAGAAACTTGGCCAAACTGGTTTGCTTGCTCGCCGCGATCGAATCGATCAAATTCTGCGCAGATTTTTCACCCATGCGTTCAAGGCCGGCAATTTTTTCGGCACTGAGCTCATAGAGGTCGGCGACCGAGTAGATCAAGCCTTTATCCACCAGCAGTTCCACCAGCTTGTCCCCGAGACCGTCGATATCCATGGCCTTGCGCGAGGCAAAATGTTTAATAGCCTCTTTATTCTGGGCACCGCAGAACAGGCCTCCGGAACAGCGCGCTACAGCCTCACCCTCAAGCCGTCGCACCGGGGATTGACAGACCGGGCAGGCTTCGGGAAAGACTATCGGTCTGGCCTCTGCGGGACGCTTGTCCTTTACCACCGCGGCGACTTGCGGAATCACATCACCGGCGCGACGGATAATCACCGTATCGCCAATACAGATACCAAGTCGTGCAATCTCATCGCCATTGTGCAGGGTTGCATTACTGACGGTAACACCGCCGACAAACACTGGCGCAAGACGTGCTACCGGTGTGATGGCACCGGTGCGGCCAACTTGAAATTCCACATCCAGCAATTGAGTCATCTCTTCCTGAGCGGGAAATTTGCGTGCAATTGCCCAGCGTGGGGCTTTGGCAACAAACCCCAACCGCTGCTGCAGACGCAAATCATTGACCTTGTAGACAATGCCGTCGATATCATAAGGCAGCTGATCACGGCGCTCCTGCATCTGTTCATAATAACTTTCGCAGGCGCTGACCCCGCCGGCCAGCTCGACATAGCGGTTGATTTTAAACCCCCAGTCACCGAGCAGGCCGAGCATATGCAGGTGGGTGTCTGGTGTTACCGCACCTTTGAACTGACCAACACTGTAGGCACACATCTCCAGCGGTCGGCTGGCGGTAATTTTTGAGTCGAGCTGCCTTAGGCTACCTGCGGCGGCGTTGCGCGGATTGACAAAAGTCTTGTCACCCTGCGCGATCGCTGCGGCGTTAATTTTCTCAAAGCCCGCCCGCGGTAGATAAATTTCGCCGCGCACTTCAAGCAACTCGGGGATCCCATCGCCACTGAGTTTTAATGGAATACTTCTGATGGTGCGAACATTGGCAGTGATATCTTCACCCACCTTGCCATCGCCACGGGTCGCACCACGCACCAGCAGGCCGTCATGATAGAGCAGACTGACGGCAACACCATCGAGCTTGGGTTCACAGACGTACTCAATCTGCTCGCCGTCTTTAATGTTGAGGCGTTCACTGATACGCCGATCAAAATCCTGCAACTCCTCTTTATTGAAGGCATTGTCGAGACTGAGCATGGGAACATCGTGCGCAACTTGCGAAAATGTCGGCAACGGCGCACCGCCCACTCGCTGGCTGGGGGAGTCGGGGCTTAAGAGTTGGGGGTATTGTTGCTCGAGGTCCTGCAGTCGCCGCATACCGCGGTCGTATTCACTGTCCGGGATGCTTGGCTCATCGAGCACATAGTAACTGTGATTGTGCCGGTTTAACTCATCCTTGAGCTGTTCATACTGGTTACGAACCTGCTCTGGAATCTGCGCCATTTAGACATCCTTTAGAATACTCTTGGATCACTCTGACCCTCTTCTGCCTGCTCTTTTTGGCAGGCTATCTTTGAACAACGCTCTATTCAAGCGCCATGACTGCGCCGAAAAGCGACGTCTCGGGCACGCTGCCGATAGTGATCAATGGTTTGCCGTGTCATGGAACTGCGGGTTTCATCTAGTATATTACAACCCAGCTTCTCAGCCATGGCATCCACCGAGTCGATCATCAGATCGAAAGCGGAGACAGGATCCGCTATATCGTCCAGGGCCATAAACAGGGTGACACCTGGTGTCATCATCTGATCGATAGTCTTGAGGTCAAAGGTTCCCGGGTTAACCAGATTGGCCATGCTAAACAGCACATCTCCAGAACCCTCTTCATTGAGATGGCGCTGAAATATTTTCGCCTCGCCGTAACGCAGACCCACACTCAAAGCCACCTCTTGCAGCTGTCTGCCACTGAGCTGTTCCCCTTTGGGGGCCATCAAATGCATCACCAGTATCTGCTGTTGCAGAGTTTCGGATCTGGCTGGCTTGGCAGCCCCGGAACCCACTGCTCTGGAAGAGCTTGATGCAGCGCTGGATGACTCGGCCGTAGGTCGTCGACTGGCAACAGGGTTGCTGGCGGGCCCTTCATTGAGATCAAACTGTTCCTGCTTGGGCTGTTTGAAGCCAAAGTCAGGCTTGTTATTCAGTGCGCGACGCAGGTTTTCCTCAACCTGGCGAATATCATTCTCATCCCTGATACCCACAAGCCGTGACCCACCTGAAGGGAACTGGCTATCACTGAACGGATCGTCGTCGTAATCATCGCGAGCATTTTTTTGTAACTTGCGCGATGACATATGCAGATTTTCATAGCGGTGCTGTTTGATACGCCGCGCGCCGTCAAGAATCAGCGCCAACAGCACCAGCAACCCAATAGCAATTAAAACTTCTCTTGGTCCAAACACATCCATATAAATAACTACTTAATTGAAAACCAAAGTTCTTTTAACCTCTGCTTGAGATCAGGCATCAGCCAGTTCAGCGGCCTGATTCACATCCACACTAACCAGACGCGATACGCCGGGCTCGTGCATGGTTACACCCATTAACTGGTTGGCGGCTTCCATGGAGATTTTATTGTGGGTGATAAAGATAAACTGAACCTGATCAGACATCTCTTTCACCATAGCAGCATAGCGGCCAACGTTGGCATCATCCAACGGCGCATCGACTTCGTCAAGCATACAAAAAGGGGCTGGATTGAGTCGGAAAATCGCAAAAACCATCGCAATGGCCGTGAGCGCTTTTTCACCGCCGGAGAGCAACTGAATAGAGGCATTCTTTTTGCCGGGAGGCCTGGCCATCAGGGTTACACCGGTGTCGAGCAAGTCGTCGCCGGTCATTTCAAGATAGGCATGACCGCCGCCAAACAGTTTCGGGAACAGCTCCTGAATATGATTGTTGACCAACTCAAAGGTCTCTTTAAAACGGGTTCGCGTCTCGCGGTCAATTTTCTGAATCGCACTTTTCAGCGTTTCCATCGCTTCTTCGAGTTCCGCATTTTGGGTATCGAGATACTCCTTGCGCTCAGACTCGATCTTGTACTCATCAATGGCGGCGAGGTTAATCGGGCCAAGGCGCTGGATGCGGTTGCCGATTAACTGAAGTTGCTCTTCCCAATCGCGTATATCGGCGTCCTCGGCAAGATTTTCCAGTAGCGTTTCAAGCTCGGTATTTTTCTCGGCAATCTGCTCTTCGATGGTGCGGCTTAAGGTCGTGATTTCCTGAGCGGCAATGCGCTGAGTCTCTAGTTTACCGCGCACATCCTGCAGTTGATCATCAAGTTCACTGCGCAGCTTTTCATGTTCCCGCATATCATGTTCAACGGCTTCCATGGCCGTTCTCGCTTCATTCAGCTCTGCCTCAATCGTCAGCCGCTGTTCAAGCTTTTCTTCGAGTTCAATCTTGTACTGATCTGAGGGGTCGTCCTTGATATTGAAGGCTTCACGGAGTTGCGCGCGGCGCTCCTGCAGTCGTGCCACCTGTACTTTGAGGCGCTCAATGCCCTCTAGAATCGACGTCAGCTGAGTGCTTAGAGAGGTCTCGCGAACAGCTAGATCATGACGTTTGTCGCGATCCTGACGCGCTTGCTGACGCGCCTTTTCGAGTTGCTCACGGAAACCATCACGCTGAGCGACCAGACTTTCTCGACGCTCGGTATCGGCCTCCATTTTTTCGATAGCCTGTTGTAAGATCTGTCGTGCCTCGGCGAGGTTATCCTGCTCAACAAGTTGTTGTTGCTGAACCTCGGCAAGCTCCTTCTCGGCGCGCTCTTTACGTGCATTGAGCTGCTCAATCTGTACCTCACGGGCACTGAGCTTGGAGCGCAGATCAGCGTAACTGCTCTGCTGCTGTGCGACGCGACTGGCAATCTCCTGACGCTGAGTCTCCAACGCTTTAAGTTGATTTTCAGTGGTTTGACGGTTTTTTTCCAGCTCAGCGACCTGTTTGTCGAGGGTCTCTTTTTCGCTGCTGATAGAGCTCAGTTCCTGCTTGCGCTTGAGCACGCCGGCAGAGGCATCTTTATCCCGCGCCACTCGCAGCCAGTTATTGCCCAGCCAGATGCCCTCGCGAGTCACCACCGACTCAATCGCTGACAAGGTGGGTTGCAAGGCCAGTGCCTCAGCCAAGGTCTCCGCTGCATAGACGTTACCCAGCAGCCCCTGCACCGAGTCACCGCTGACCAGCTCGCTGAGCAGTCTAGCCTTGTCACCGCCAGTAACAACCTGACGGGCCTTGCCAATGAGTAGTAGTTCGCCTTTCTTAAAGTCGTCAAGCAAGCCAATATTGGCCGCGACATCATCCACTGCGACCGCTTGTAAATAACTGCCGAGCACCGTTTCAGCGGCAACTTCCCAACCCTCGGTCGCTTTTACTGACTCGGCAAGGCGCGGATTGGAACCGAGGCCCTTGGCGTCGAGCCATTTTTTTTCTGCATCATCACCCATCGCGGCCTGCTGCAGGGCTTCGAGAGAGGCACGACGTCCCTCCAGATTTTGCTGGCGGCTACGCGCCTGATTGAGTTCGCTGCTCAACTGCTTTTCGCTGCTGCGCGCCGCGTCAATCTGCTGACTGTTATCCAGTCGCTGGCTTTCGGTTTTTTCACGCTCTTGATCGGCGTCTGCCAGCTGTTGCTGGAGCTGAACCACCTCTTCTTCAGCCGGGCTGGCCTGAAAGCTGCTTGCCTCCGTGGACAGGCTTTCATGGCGCTCGGTGAGGCGTCGCATCAGTTGTTCAAGATGTTGAATTCGCGACTGCTGCACTTCGGCTTGCTGGCGTGGCGCGGCGGACTGCTGATTAAACTCATCCCAGGCCTGTTGCCACTGCTGCATGGACTCTTCCGCTGCCTGCAGCGCCTGGGAGGAAATCTGCTCGGCTTCACGAGCTAGCGCCAGGGCCGGAGTCAACTCATCGAATTCAGCCTGCCAACCGGCGGCTTTTTGAATATCTGTGTTGAGGTGCTGCTCGGATTCGGTAAAGTTTCGCTCGGTCTGCTCAAGGTCTTTGTGCAGCTCGGAGGCGCGCTGCTGAGCGTGCTCAATAGCCTGCTCAATCCGTGCCACATCACCACCCACTTTGTAGAACCGCGCCTGCACTTCATTAAAGTTGTCATTCAGACCAGTCGACTGACTGCGCAGTTTTTCAATGGCCGTTTCACAACCGGTGCGCTCCGTGACCACGCGCTCGCGATCAATTTCCAGCTCACCGATCAGCTGCTTCTGCTGCATCGCCGAATGGTTGTAACCGCGCCATTTAAGGGCCAGCAACTCGGCGGAGGTTTGACGCTCTTCCTTTTTGTATTCGGCATATTTTTCTGCGGATTTGGCCTGGCGCTCAAGGCGGCTGAGTTGACGGCCGAGTTCATCGCGAATATCAGTCAGTCGCTCGAGGTTTTCCATGGTGCGACGAATACGATTTTCAGTATCGCGACGACGCTCTTTATATTTTGAAATGCCCGCTGCTTCTTCGATATAGATACGCAATTCATCGGGGCGCGCTTCGATCAGACGCGAAATCATGCCCTGTTCGATAATGGCATAACTGCGCGGACCAAGGCCGGTGCCGAGGAAAATGTCAGTGATATCTCGGCGGCGACATTTGTTGCCGTTTAAATAGTAATTGGACTGGCCGTCACGGGTAACCTTGCGCTTGATCCCGATCTCGGAATAGGCGGCGTATTCGCCGACAATACGTCCTTCGGAGTTATCAAAGATCAGCTCAATTGAGGCCTGACCGACAGGCTTGCGACCACCAGAACCATTGAAGATAACGTCGGACATAGACTCGCCGCGCAGGTTCTTGGCTGAGCTTTCACCCATCACCCAGCGAACAGCATCGATAATATTGGATTTACCACAGCCATTGGGGCCGACAACGGCGCAGAGATTACTTGGGAAATGGACTGATGTCGGGTCTACAAAAGATTTAAATCCTGCCAGTTTTATCGATTTAAGCCGCATAAGTCATCAGTCGTCTAAGTCAGTCTTGGAGTAAATCGCAGCCGAATCGAGGACAGTGCTGCGTCTATTAACCCAACATTCTACACGCTAGAGCGCTGACACAAAACAGAAATAATGGGCCGCGGCAACACCCGCGCAAGGTCTGTCAGCAGCGTGAAACCTGAGCGACCAAAGAGCCGCTTAAAGGGGGATTAAAATCGAGCCGAAGATCGACTACTGGCGAAATTCTGTATCGATTTTGAGCTTTAAGTTTACTGACCCGGAGCTGATATCAGCGGGTTCACTGATCGCCTGCCAGTCTCCTTGTTGAGGAGTTGCACTGCCTGAGCTGGACAACCGTGCCACTACCACCACCGAAGACACATCACCGAGCTTACGCCCAGCTATCAGCGCATCACTGTCACTCAACACCAATTCGGTAGGCAACTGGGCAGCGCTGAGCTTGCGTGCCGCAAGTGGCATCGGTGGGCCATTGGCCTCGATGACCGCAATAAAGACCAACTGGTCCGGAGAAAACTGAATCGCCGGATCAATACTCAAACTGACAGCAATGCGGGGGCCATCAGCCACTATCAGCTCAGGCCCACCCAATTGACGCGCCTGCTGGATCCCTTTTTGTAGCGCCTGCCAGCCATCGCTGGCAGGGTTCAAACCGCGAGCAGCGGCCTGCCAGTAGCTGATGGCACGCGGGTAGTCGGCTTCCTGAAAGGCATGAATGCCTTTTAAACCCAAGACAGTCTGATTTGAGGGGTCGACAGCATAAGCCCTATCCATCGCCGCCAGAACGCGGTCGGAAAATAGATTGGCGTCGACAAAAAACAGCGCCTGAGCATATTGCCCAAGCAGATAACTCTCGTTCGGCTGAATGCGGATGCCCTCGGCAAAATAGTCGGCGGCACCACTCATATCACCACTCGCCACGGCATTCTCAGCAAGGATGGTCCAGTAGTAAATATTGTCCGGACGCTGCTCGGCACGCTGCGCAATACTGGCTTTCAAGTCAGCGGTCCAGCTCTGCTGCTCTCTGAGAGCTTCGGCAATCTGCTGATCAGGCCCGGCGCCAATACCGCGGTAGATCATCACACTGGCCAGCGCGATCACCACCACCAGAACCGGCAGTAACCAGAGGCCTTCGCGCGCTGCAACTCGCTGCTGAATCCTTGCGGTGTTGGCCAACAATAACTGCTCTGCTTCGGCCAACATCTGCTGGTGCTGCTGCGCGCTTATCTCTCCGCGCTCAAGCTGCTGCTGGTATTGGTACTGCTGATCGCGAAAAATATCGACATTGGCCTGCTCAGTGGTATTGGCGGACTCTTCAGGCGCGCGGCGCCCGGTGAAAAAAGGAAAGGCTACAAATAGCCCAGCAGCCAGCAGTAACAGCGCGATTCCAAACCACAGACTCATTGTTCACGATCCTTTTTTTGCGACTCTGATTGAACATCACCGACGTAATCGCTGAGCTCATTATTTGGCTGCTCGTTATCTACCTGCTCGTTGCGCAAAAGCGCGGCTAATCGCTGCCGATCACCAGCACTCTGGCCCGCAGCAGCCGATGCTTGGGCTGCGCTACGCGTGTCGCGCCGAGCCATATACACGGCGATCAGCAGGCCGATCAGCAACAGAACGACCGGCGAGGACCACAAAAACCATGTAGCTCGATTGACCTCGGGTTTATAGAGAATAAACTCCGAGTAACGACTCTTGAGATACGCTTTAATTTCCGGGTTCGAGGCGCCCTCTTCCAGCAACCTGTGCACTTCGCTGCGCAGGTCCTGAGAAATTGGCGAATTGGAGTCAGCGAGATTTTGGTTTTGGCACTTGGGACAGCGCAGCTCCTCCAGCAGTTGCTGATAGCGCGGCCGCAGTGACTCATCGGAAAAACTGACAATATCCTCAACCGCCAATACCGAGCCTGAGAGCAGCATTAGCAGACCTAGCGTTTGCAAGCCTGTTAGACAACGGGACAGTAAAGTGGCCGAATTACTGGTCATGGGTGGTATCCATCAATTTTTGATAGAGATCGCGAAATTCGTTATCCCACACACGATCATCCACCACGCCGACACGGCGGTGACGAATAATGCCTTCGGCATCGACCAGATAGGTCTCTGGCGCACCATAGACACCAAGATCAATTCCCAGGATTCCACGAGAATCGAAAATCGAGAATTGATAGGGGTTGCCACGCTGATCCAGCCATTCCTGCGCCATAGCGCGATCGTCTTTGTAGTTAAGGCCGATAATCTTGACCCCGTTTTCAGCCAGATCGTTGAGCCAGGTATGCTCAATACGGCAGGCAAAACACCAGGTCGCCCAGACATTGACCAGCACGACCTGACCGGCAAAATCCGCCTGTGTTACCTGCCGCTGCGGGTCACTCAGTTCTTCCAGAGCAAACTCCGGAAACGGCTCACCGATCAGTGCCGAGGGTAGCTCTTGGGGGTCTTTGCCGAGACTGGAATAGAGAAAACCACCCAGCGCCACACATAGAATCAGCGGAATAAACAGGGTTAATCGGCTCACTGAACTACCACCGGCTGCGGCTGCGACTTCACAGCGCGTTTTTGCCGCCGTCGGTAGCGCTTATCCAACACCGAGAGCAGTCCACCCAAGGAAATCATTAACCCACCTAGCCAGATACAACGCACAAAGGGTTTTACATGCAGCCGGATTGCCCAGGCATCTCCTTTGAGTGGCTCACCCAAAGAGACGTAGAGATCACGAGTTAACCCTGGATCCAGTGCCGCTTCAGTCATGACCTGATTTCGAGCACTGTAGTTACGCTTCTCCGGATGTAACACAGCAACCAGACGGTCATTTTTGTAAGCACTAATCTGGGCTCGGCTGGCGACAAAATTGGGGCCCTGCACTGCGTCGAGCGAATCGAATCTAAAGCTATAACCGGATACCGACACGGAGTCGCCAGGTACCATACGCACATCTTTCTGAACATCATAAACAGAGCTTAAACCCACCCCGATAGCACAGACCGCGACGCCAATATGTGCACACAGCATGCCCCAATAGCTTGCCGCAAGACCTTTAGCACTGGCTATAAGTCCTTTTGCACTGGCCGCAGGGCTGGAGATATTGGTCCGGGTCAATTTTTGCCGCAGATCGTCTAGGGTCATAGTCACTACCCACAGACTGATAAACAACGTGATCACAGCCACGATTGAGTAGTCAGCCCAAGATAGGGTTTCGGCGAGAAACAGCGGCAGTATCAGTCCGCCAGCCAAACTGATCAGCAAGGGCACAGCACCTTTTTGTCGAAGCAGTGCGGCGTCAGTTTTCTTCCAGCGGGAAAACACCGCTAAACCCATCGCCGCCATCAATCCGAGGGTGAGTGGCACAAAGAAAAAGTCAAAATACGGCGGACCCACCGAGATTTTGCCGATTTCCAAAACATCGGCAATCAAGGGATAGAGCGTTCCGATCAAGATCATTGCCATGGCGCTGACCAGTAGAATATTGTTTAGCAACAACATCATCTCACGGGACAGCCCGCCAAAGCTGGCCACTTCTACCGTGCCATTCTGATTCTGCATCGACGGACCGCGCAGCGCAAACAGCAGTAGCGAACTGCCAACCACTATGCCGAGAAAGGCGAGGATAAAAACACCGCGCTCGGGATCACTGGCAAAGGCATGAACCGAGGTCAGCACACCTGAGCGCACCATAAAGGTTCCCAACAGGCTCAGAGAAAAGGCCAGAATCGACAGTAATAGCGTCCAGCTGCGAAAGACCCCGCGCTTCTCGGTGGCAGAAATACTATGCACCAGCGCCGTGCCGACTAACCATGGCATAAACGAGGCATTTTCCACCGGATCCCAGAACCACCAGCCACCCCAGCCAAGTTCGTAGTAAGCCCACCAGCTGCCAAGCGTTATACCAATAGTCAGAAAGACCCAGGCGCTGTTAATCCAGGGGCGCGACCAGCGTGCCCAGGCACTGTCGAACTGACCGCCAATCAGCGCCGCCACGGCAAAGGCGAAGGGAACTGAAAAGCCAACATAGCCCATATAGAGCATCGGTGGATGCACAATCAGACCGAAGTCCTGTAGCAGTGGGTTAAGGTCTCCGCCCTCAGTGGGAGAGAATGGCAGAATCCGTGCAAACGGATTGGATGTAAGCAGCAAAAACAGTGCAAAGCCGACCGAGATAGCACCTAATATCGACAGCACTCTGGCCGATAGCACCAGTGGTAGATGGCGACTAAAAAGCGCCACGGCGGCTGACCAACCGGCAAGAATCAGTGCCCATAGTAATAGTGAGCCCTCATGGGCACCCCACACGGCGCTAAACTTAAAATGAATTGGTAGCAACGTGTTTGAATTATTCGCCACATACTGCAATGAGAAATCATCTTGCAAAAAGGCTGTCGCCAAACAGGCAAAAGAAATTGCCACAAAGACTAATTGGCCCAAGGCCAATGAGTGTCCAAGGCGCATCCAGCTGCGGTAGCCGGCAAATGAACCAACCATCGGCACGATTGCCTGAACCACACAAAGGCACAACGCTATAATCAGCGCGGCATGACCCAATTCAGCTGTCACAGTGCACCCTCTTGCTGCAGTTGCTTCTGTTTGTACGCCTCACTCATCGCATCGGCGACTTCCGGCGGCGTGTAATTTTCATCATGTTTGGCTAATATTTCGGTCGCCTGCAACACCAAATTATCATCCACAGTTCCCGAAGCAATCGCGGCCTCTCCCTCAGCAAACAGATCAGGCAATATGCCGCTGTATTCGACCGTTAGAGTCTCAATACCGTCGGTGACTTTAAACTGCGCCCAAAGCGAATCGTCGGCGCGCTGCAGCGAGCCATCCACCACCATGCCGCCAGCCCGCAGATAGACCCCGCGCGGCGCTTCGCCGGACATAATTTCCGCTGGCGTATAAAAGAAGTTGCCATTCTCGCGCAGCATATAAAGCACCAGCCCGACTGCAAGTGATGTGGCAATAACCAGCAGAATGACCAGCTGTAGACGCTGTTTACGTAGTGAATGCATTAAATACTTTCCTCGCTAATATCAGGTTGACTTCTAGTGCTAGCTTGACGAGCCTGTTCGCGCTGTAGATCCCGCGCAACATCTTTTAGCAGCGCACGGTGATTGATTATCGGCGCCAGCACCAGCCAGACAAGGGCGGCAATGGTGACGGCGAAGGCAGACCAAACATAGGGGCCATGGCCACCCATTAACATCAGTTGTTCAAGATTGTTGAAGTACATAGTTATATTAATCCCCGGCTCTGGCGTCAAAACCAGACTTGGATTGGGCCAGTTCGCGCACCCAGCCGGTCTTGCGCTCGCGGCGCAGAATTTCACTGCGAGTGTTCAATATCAGCACCAAGGCATAAAAAAGATAAAACCCGAGAATCATGACCAGCAGTGGCTGAAACATATCCGGGTGCATACTCGGCGCCGACGTCAGTTTGATGGTTGCCGGCTGATGCAGGGTGTACCACCAGTCGACCGACTTGTAAATGATCGGGATATTGACCGTGCCGACAAGTGCAAGAATTGCACCGGCTTTGCTCGCGGCATCAACACTATGGTAGGCGTACTGCAAGGACATGACCCCGGCGTAGAGAAACAGCAAAATCAACATAGAAGTGATTCGTGCATCCCAAACCCAGTAAGTTCCCCAGGTCGGCTTGCCCCAAACAGCACCCGTAAACAGAGCGATAAAAGTCAGTACGGCACCGATAGGAGCGGCGGCTTTCATGACCATAAAAGACAGCTTCATTCTCCAGATTAGACCGACGGCTCCGGCGATCGCCATAATGTAATAGCCCGCCAAAGCCAAAAACGAGGCTGGCACATGGATGTAAATAATTCTGAAACTGTTGCCCTGTTTGGCATCAGCCGGTGCATAGGCGAGCCCCCAGACCAGGCCAATAATTAGCACCAGCAGCGTTGCCACGGACAACCAGGGTAACCAACGACCCGTGGTTTGGTAAAACCAGCGCGGCGATCCGAGACGGTGAAACCACTGCCAATTCGAAAACACTTTCATCAACAAACCTTTTCCATTTTTTAATTGCTGGCTGTTACACGCAACGCTCCAGCAACAGCCAGTGGGCAGAGCGCAACCGCGGCGGCAAACAGCGCCCCGAGAATCGCCAAGGGTGGCAGCCAATTAAAACCATCAATGGCATAATTCACGGTTGCCGTGCCAAAAATGACCACCGGCATATAGAGCGGCATAACTAGTAGAGTTAGCAGCAGACCGCCTTTTCTCAGTGATACAGTTAGCGCGGCACCCACTGCACCGAGAAAACTTAAACAGGCTGTGCCCAGAGCCAGACTGCAAATTAGCGGTATGTAACCGGCGCCGGGCAGTGACAACATCAACCCCAGCAAGGGTGACACCAGCGTCAGCGGCAAACCGGTGGTCAACCAGTGTGCGGTAATTTTGCCCAACACCGGCAGTGGTAACAGTTGCGGGGTGAGTAACATCTGCTCAAGACTGCCGTCCTGATAGTCACTGGCGAATAGCCCGTCTACCGACAACAGTGTGGCTAGCAGCGCGATGACCCAGATCATTCCGGCCGCAACCTCCGCAAGCCGCGCTGACTCTGGGGTTAAACCCAAGGGAATCAGCGTTGAAACCATCACGAAAAACAGTACCGGACTGGCTACTTCACCACGGCGCCGATAAGCGAGTAACAGATCGCGTCGCAACCAGGCGGAAAAGCCGCTGTTCATCTGCCGCGCCATTAGGCGATATGCTCCGTGCGTGCCAACAGGTTGTATTTACGCACATTATTAAGTGCCAGATCTTGGTGTGTCGACAGTACTACCAGACCGCCCCGCGAGACATGCTGTTGGAGGCAGGAATGCAACAACTGCACCCCCTGTTTATCGATCGCGGTAAACGGTTCGTCGAGATACCAAAGGCGCGCCTCGCTGATCAGCAGTCGTGCCAATGCAACGCGCCGATGCTGCCCAGCCGACAGGGTGTAACAGGGAATATCGCTATAACCGGCCAAGCCGACTTCAGTAAGTGCGTCGCTAATTGAGATCTGATTTGACTGCGCGGCATTGGCGACCATCCAGCGCAGGTTTTCTTCCGCAGTGAGATTTAATTTAACCGCCGGTTGATGCCCGATATAGAGCATATTGGCAAAATAGTCATAACGGCAGTCTGCAATATTGCACCCGAGGTAGTTGATGCTACCTGCACTGGGTTGGAGTGCGCCGGTGAGGAGTCGCAGCAGTGTGGTCTTGCCACTGCCATTGGCTCCCTCGATCTGTAAGATATCGCCGCCATTCACAGTGAGGTCTATCGCATCAAACAGGCAGCTGTCATCGCGCTCAAAAGCGAGATTTTCGACACTCAATAAAGGTGATTGCGACACAGACATCTTCCGAGCTAGGTGAACATTTGGCGTGGGGCATTATGCCAAAAATAGCGCTCGAATGTGGTAAAAATCTGCCTGCTCAGATGGCTGCATTTACAGGGCTTGGATGCAGAGATCAGGCAGCGCTGATTCTAGAGAGGGAAAGTGGGCTAATCGAAATCCAGATCGAAATCCAGATCGAAATCATAGTCCTGGGTCTGTCTTCTGACCCTGGCTTCTTCAAGTTTCTGCTCAAGGCGTCGACGTGACTCGAGATTAATAGCGAACTGCCGCTTCTCTGAAAGCGCGGTCGTTTCAGCCTCATCATCGCCTTCAAAATCGTCGTCTGTATCCAGATCTTCGTCGTCGCTCATTATCAACCCTTTTTTCAGAGCCTAAAGACTGCCGCTGTTGACGCTAGCGACACCTTAACAATGCGAAAAGTAAGTCCAAAACCCATTTTCGTCAAGCAATTAAAACCTATATATTTCAAACGCTTAAAACTTATTTTTAGCGATTAACAGGTCGGCGGCAAATAAACGGGTCAATTCACCTCTTGGGCTGACCATTGACTATAATTTTAGTTGTTTTAGCGCCGACCGCAGAAACTCTTGGCAGGTAATCCCAAACCACTTAAAACATTTGCCAGTCCTGTCGTTCAATCTTTAAATCCGCCGTCTGCGTACTTAGGACTAGAATGTTCTACCCAAGACTAGAATGTTTTACCCAAGACTAGAATGGGTTACCAAAGTTTAGAACGGTCTACCCAAGTTTGTGAACTGCACGGAGCATGCCCGAAATGAAAAACCGATATTTTTCCTCTGGCTCTTTAGCCGCTTCTTTTATCGCCCCCATCGTTGCCCTTGGCGTGTTTGGCCTTATCTCATCCATTAGCCTGGCCGAAGAGCGCAGCGCAGTATTTGCCGGCGGATGCTTTTGGTGTACCGAGAGCGATTTTGAAAAGCTTGACGGTGTTATCTCAGCCACCTCTGGCTATATTGGCGGCGATCTCAAGAACCCAACCTACAAACAGGTCTCCAGTGGCGGCAGCGGCCACACCGAAGCTGTTGAGGTTGTTTTTGATGACAAAACGATCAGCTATGCTGAGTTGGTGACCTATTTCTGGACGACTATCGATCCCACTGATGGTGACGGGCAGTTTTGTGATCGCGGTCAGCAGTATCGCAGCGAGATTTTTTATCGCAATCAACAACAGCGAAAAATTGCCGAGGAGTCAAAGCGAGCTCTTGCTGCCAGCGGCCTACTGAAACAGCCCATCGTCACAGCAATCACCGCGGCAAAAACATTCTACAAAGCTGAGGATTACCATCAGGATTACTACCTCAAAAATCCACTGCGCTACAACTACTATCGCTGGGGCTGTGGTCGCGACAAACGCCTGGCCGATTTGTGGGGGGAACCGAAAAAATAGCCTCTGGCCCATCTGGCGAAGATGTTAATGAACAACAAACACGTCGCCGCGGACATGGTGAATAACCTTTTCCGACGTATTGCCGAACAGTTTACCGGCGATGCGAGTTGACAGATGGCGGGCCGCAGCGCTGCCGATAACCAGCGCTCCGCGGTCGCCCACAGCGTCCGCCAGCTCAGAATCGACAAAGCCGCAGCGCACTTCAGTCGCATCTGCGTCGATATGCAAGCGCCGCAGTGTGTCACTCAAAATCTCTTCAGCGCGATCAATAGCCTGTTCACCCAAGTCTGCCAGTGCAGCTGGAAACTGGCCCGGCATACCCGGCACTGGGCCCAAAATAGATTGCGAGTGAAGCCAGTCCGGAACGACTGAGATAACCTGCAATTCAGTTCCCAGAGCAGTGGCCAGATCGCAGGCTTTCTTTAGCACCCGCTCACCCAGAGCACGGTGCTCTGCGCTCTCTTCTAATGTACTAAATGCCGCGACGACTTTGTCGATATGTTCTGTGGTGTCATTGACTAGCCATACCGGACAACTGGAGTCTCGCAGCAGGTGCCAATCCTCCGGAGTCTGCAAAAACTCAGCGAGACGCGAGTGACGGTGCACCGCTTTGATAATCAGATCAGCCGAGAGTTTATTCGCCTCGGCAATCACATTAGTGTGCCAGCGTCGGCCCCAGTGGATGGTTGATGAAAAATGGTCGCCAAACTTATCGGTAAGCCGGCGTAATTTGACCTCTGCATCATCGAGTATCGCCTGCTTCACATCATGGTAATTATCGAACCCGACGTAGCGATTGAGCTCCTCAATCGGATCATAAACCGTCATAAAGAGATGAACATCACCCCCGCTGGCAGTGGCCAACTGCACAGCCTGACCCAACACTTGCTCATCGCTATCGGAACCATCAAGTACAACCAGACTATTTTTCATTGCAACTCCTATTACGGCTATATCGACTTTGTTTTCAGTGTAGTTTGCAATTTTGTCGACGGTTAAATAATCGGTGCGAGGCGAAAATCGAACTGATCTAAATCAACTCGGGGTCTATAGTAATGAGTGTTAACCCCCTGCCTTGAAGGCCATTTTAAAGGATTAGCTATACCAGCATGGACACCAACAGCACCACCCAGCACACGCCCTCACAGCCGACAAATCTGATCAACTGCCAGACTTGCCGCATGAGTAATCTCTGCCTGCCACTGGCGATAGACGCACAAGAGCTGTACAAACTTGACGAGCTAATTCGCCACAGCAACCCACTGCAGCCACGCGAGACTATTTTTTCAAGCGGTACTCCATTTACCTCAATCTATGCTGTGCGCAGCGGCTCGGTTAAGTCCTTTTTTATCGATCCAGACAACCATGAGCAGATCACTGGCTTCTATCTGCCGGGGGAGATATTTGGCTGGGATGGCATTGCCGAAGACCAGTATCAAACGACTGCTATTGCTCTCGAGACCAGCTCAGTATGTGAAATACCCTATGACAAGCTGGAACAACTCAGCGATACGCTGCCAGAAATAAAGAGACATGTTATGAAACTGATCAGTCGGGAGATCAATAGCGATCAACAATTCATTGCACTCCTGGCAGGATTTTCGGCTCAACAAAAGTTAGCCAGCCTGATACTCAGCTTTTCCGATCGCATGGCGCGACAAAAACGCTCGCCCACACGCCTGTGGCTACCCATGTCGAGAATTGAGATCAGCAACTATCTGGGACTTACCATTGAGACTGTCAGCCGCGTTTTCGGCCGCTTGCATAAGAACAATATTCTTAAAGTTAATAAAAGAGAGGTGGAGATACTCGACAAAAAGAGGCTTGAGAACCTAACCACCACCTCTGGCAATTAGACTGGTTATCTAACTACCTCCCCCAAAAACCTTCCCCCCAACAAAACTCAAGCGCCTTATTAATTGAGGTGCGCTTCAGTGCCGCTTACAATGGCTGGCCGTCGACACAGTATTTAACAGGAAACCGACGCATACTAACCGGCAGGCTCTGACACACTGCGCCGAAGCCCAGACAGTGGACACTAAATGAAAATTTATCGAGTTGGCGGCGCTGTTCGCGACAAACTCCTCAATTACCCCAGTGATGAAGTCGATTGGCTGGTGGTCGGCGCAACGCCTGAAGAGATGATAGAGCTCGGTTATGTTCCAGTCGGCAACGATTTTCCGGTATTTATCAAACCGGATACCGGTGAAGAGTACGCCCTGGCACGAACCGAACGCAAATCCGGTCACGGATATGCCGGGTTTACTTTTCATGCCGCCGCAGGTGTGAGTCTTGAAGACGATCTGGTGCGCCGTGACCTGACTATTAATGCAATGGCCGAAGATGACGATGGCAATCTCTTCGACCCCCATAATGGCCGCAGTGATCTGAACAACAAACTGCTGCGCCATGTCTCTGACGCCTTTATCGAAGATCCACTGCGTGTGCTGCGAGTAGCTCGGTTTGCTGCACGCTATCATCACCTCGGCTTTACCATCGCTTCGGAAACCCTGGAGCTGATGACGACTATTTCACAAAGCGGCGAGCTCGATCACCTGGTGGCAGAGCGCGTATGGAAAGAGACCGAACGCGCTCTGGGTGAACGCTCACCGGATATTTTTATTCAAACACTGAGACAGTGCGACGCGTTAAAGATATTGTTCCCGGAAGTGGAAAAACTATTTGGCGTGCCTCAGCGCGCCGACTACCACCCAGAAATTGATACCGGCATCCATACGCTGATGGCACTGCAACAATCAGCGCGACTCTCTGACCGCAGCGCTATTCGCTTTGCTGTCCTGGTTCACGACCTCGGCAAAGGCATCACCCCCGATCACGTGCTACCCAGCCATCGCGGCCATGAAGAGCGCGGCGTGGCACTGGTCAATAATATCTGCGATCGCCTCAAAGTACCCAATGATGTGCGTCAACTGGCACTCGCGGTCACCGAGTACCATCTGATGTGCCACAAAGCGCAGCAACTGAAGCCTGAAACCATTGTCAATCTGTTGAAAGGCATAGGTGCACTCAAGTCGCGCGCTAAACTGGAAGACTTTATCCTCTGTTGTGAAGCCGATGCCCGTGGCAGAACCGGCTTTGAAGAGCGCGACTACCCCTCCTCCGACTACCTCCGCCAAGCGCTAGAGTTGATTACCGATGTCGGCGTCGCCGATCTGGTGGAGGCTGGAATTGATGGCGCGGAAATTGGTCGGCAATTACATCTGCGTCGTAGTGCTCGTATCGCAGAACTTAAACAACACTATTAGGCCATTCAGACATGACCACAAGCCTCCAACCAGCACCCGTCGTCCTGATTACCGGCGCGGCACGACGCATCGGTGCCGTCACTGCCGAGCTGTTCCACAACGCCGGCTATACCGTGATTATTCATTACAATCGATCGGCAGCCGAGGCCGACCGCCTGTGTGAGGGTTTTAATCGCCAGCGTTCGGATAGCTGCCTGTTGGTGCAGGCCGACCTCAACGATATGGCTGGGCTGGATAAAATTGTTGCGCTGGTCAGCTCTGTCGGGCGTCTGGACATCCTGATTAACAATGCCTCGAGCTTCTATCCAACACCCCTAGAAAAGTGCAATAACGAGCAGTGGGATGATCTGATCAACAGTAATTTGAAAGGGCCATTTTTTCTCGCCCAACGACTGGCAGGCCAGTTGATAAATACCCGCGGTGCGGTGATCAATATCTCTGATATGCATGCCCGACAGGCTCTCCGAAACCATCCGATTTATTCCATTGCCAAAGCCGGCAATATCGCCATGACCAAGTCACTGGCGCTGGAATTGGCCCCCCATGTGCGGGTCAACAGTGTGGCGCCCGGCGCCATTCTATGGCCCGAACATGAAGAAGATGATATTGCGAAACAGAATTCGGTTCTCGGCAAGGTACCGATGGGCCGCCTCGGCAATGAAATGGATATTGCCGCGACAGCCTTTTTTCTTGCGGTTCATGCCAGCTATATGACCGGCCAGACTGTTGCCGTAGATGGCGGCAGTTCAAACTGTCTCTAGTTCAGGGCTATCAACCAATCTTAACTGTGCACCGGCAACAGAGTAATTTCCACCCGGCGATTGAGCTGCTTGCCCTGCGCCGTGGTATTAGCCGCGATCGGTTGACGTTCGCCAAAGCCGATTGTCTCCAGCCGATCAGCGAGTATTGAGCGCGAGATCAGGTAATCGGACACTGACTGCGCACGACGCTGCGATAACAACTGGTTAAAATCATCGTCACCATCGCTGTCGGTATGTCCAGCGACCACTACCACTGTCTTGTTATATTCCTCCAACACCAATCCGACAGAATCAAGCACTGGATAGAAGCTGGCGCTAATATCGGCACTGTTGGTCGCGAAGGTAATATTGCCGGGCATTATCAAATTGATATTGTCACCGACTCGCTCGACGCTGACACCGGAGCCGCGCAGCTGTTTGCGCAGCTTGGCCTCCTGGGCATCCATGTAATAACCGATCCCACCTCCAACCGCCGCACCACCGCCGGCAGCGGCCAAAATACGCTGATTGCGTTTGCGGCTGTCTTCATCTTTGTTGTCGAGATAGGCCAGCACTGCACCAACACCCGCACCAATGCTGGCACCGACTGCGGTTTTGGATGCCTTCTGCTCACCGGTGTAGGGATCAAAGGTTGTGCAAGAGGAAAGTGTGACTATTACCGTGACTAAAAAAAGACTGATAGAGAATCTGTTCATGGTTACTCCTTTAACATTATCAATACCGTTGGGCATCATTGCCTCAAATAGCCACCCAACAGGGGTCGCCGGAGTCAGTATAGTGTCTGAAACTACAAGCGGTTTAACGAATCTCTAATCAGAGAGCTGAGTCTCAGTCTCCGCGAGTGATATTACTGCCGCGCCAGATAAACTCGATCGGCCAGAGTTTCTGTTTGACCTTGTCGAAGGCATCCCAGTGCTGCTGATAGCTGAGCCCGGTTTGCGGATGGCACGCGGCAGGAGCAATCTCGGCAAGCGGCAACAGCACAAAGGCATTTTTCAAGATCTCATCCCGCGGTATCTGAATACCATCCATTACCCCTACGTTGCTATCAACAGTCAAAATGTCAATATCAAGGCTTCGTGAGCCATATTTTGGTGCTGTGCGATCACGACCATGCTGATCTTCTATGCCCTTGAGCATTTTTGACAATTCACCGACCGCCAGCGACGAGCGAACACCGACCACCAGATTGTAGAAACTGTCTCCCTCAAAGCCGACCGCCTCACTCTCGTAGACAGACGAAATAATCAGTTCACCAAACGCTTCATTCAAAGCATCCAACGCCGTGCCGATATGGTACTTGCGATCAATATTGCTACCGAGACTGAGGTAAATAAGTGCCATCAGGGTTTTTCTCCACGCTCAATCAGAATGCCGACATCCTGGGAACCACGCAATGCACCGGGTTTGCTTACCCGCAACCGCAACCAGGGTACCGAGAACTCATTGCGAACAATATTGGCAACCTCTTCCGCCATGCGCTCAACCAACAGAAACTCGCTCTCTTCGATAAACCGAATCAGTCGCTTGGCAATCGATTTATAATTCAGGGCGTACTGAATATCGTCGGTCTCTGCCGCTTGGCGAATATCATGAGCCATCTCGAGATCCAGGCTCACTGTTTGCTTGACCTCGCGCTCCCAATCGTAGATGCCGATAATAGTCTCGATGCGAAGGTCTCTTATGTACACAATATCCATCAAACAATTTCCTGTAACGGTTTCAGTTGATCCAGCGGCCAACGTGGCGTCGCCGAAATCTCCAGATTATTTTTCTCACCTGCCAGCAATCTCTGACAGCCGGCATAGGCAATCATCGCACCATTGTCAGTACAAAACTCATGGCGCGCATAAAAGACCTCGGCGCCCTCTTTGGCTAGCGCTTGCTCCAGCTTGTGCCGCAACCGGGTGTTAGCTGACACACCGCCGGCAATCACCAGACGTTGCATAGCAGTCTGCTGCAGTGCACGGCGACACTTGATCACCAATGTATCGACCACCGCTTCCTGAAAACCGGCACAGATATCCAGTGTGGTTTGCTCGTCGGGAAGGACATCATCACCACGGTGTTTTTCAATCAAATTGCGCGTGAAGGTCTTGAGCCCGGAAAAGCTGAAGTCAAGCCCTGGCCGATCTGTCATTGGCCGCGGGAACTCAAACCGTTCAATACAGCCGTGTTCGGCCATGGCTGCCAGTCGCGGCCCACCAGGATAGTCAAGATCAAGTAGCTTTGCGGTTTTATCAAACGCCTCACCGGCGGCATCATCAATTGACTCGCCGAGTAATGCATATTCGCCGATCGCCGTTACCGCAACCAGTTGAGTGTGGCCGCCAGAAACCAGCAGTGCCACAAAGGGAAATGCTGGTGGATTGTCTTCCAGCATCGGCGCCAATAGATGGCCTTCCATATGATGTACGCCCAACACCGGAATGTTCAGCGCATAGCCCATTGCGGTGGCTGCACCACCACCCACCATCAGCGCACCCATCAAACCAGGGCCAGAGGTATAGGCGATGGCATCGAGATCGCCTCTCTCCACCTCAGCATCGGCGAGGACTTTTTCCAGCATCGGCAGAATTTTGCGCACATGATCTCGTGATGCCAGCTCAGGCACCACACCACCATACTCGGCGTGCAGCTTTACCTGCGAATAGAGATTGTGCGCCAGCAAGCCACGATCGCTGTCATAGACAGCCACCCCGGTCTCATCGCAGGACGTTTCAACACCAAGCACAAGCATTTGAATAAGGCCTTACAGCACTATTTTATTGGACGCGCCAGAGAGCTCTGTGCCACTGGCATAAAGCCGTAACTGTACCCCCTCTGTCGCGCTCTGTGAACCGGTAGTTTGAAGGGCCTGTAAAGCGCCCGAAATGTCGCCGAAAAAACTTTGCATCAAAACAGGGAAATGTATAGACTACGCGCCCTTAAAGAGACAGCTAACTGAAGTGTTAGCGATAATTCACAGTACAGACGTGTTTACACAGGATTATTTATAGATGCCAAGCGTTCGACTTAAAGAAAACGAGCCCTTTGACGTAGCACTACGTCGTTTCAAACGTTCTTGCGAAAAAGCCGGTATCCTGGCTAAAGTTCGCAGCTGCGAGTTCTATGAGAAGCCCACGTGGGAACGCAAGCGTAAAGCGGCTGCCGCTGTTAAGCGCAACCAGAAGAAAGTCTCTCGCGAATCTCGCAAGTTTACTCGACTCTATTGATTCCGACCTTAAAGGTCAGACCCAAAGAGTTGTAGCAAAGAGCGCCTGAATGGCGCTTTTTGTGTTTCTGGAATTCAAAAAACTAATCCAAGGAGTATTGATATGTCGATGAAGTCACAGCTTACCGATGCTATGAAAGAGGCCATGCGGGCCAAAAATAAAGAGCGCCTGGGTGCCATTCGCCTGATCCTCGCCGAAATCAAGCGCATCGAAGTGGATGAGCGAATCGAAATCGATGATGCACGGGTTCTCACCGTTCTCGACAAAATGGTCAAACAGCGCCGCGACTCTATTACCCAGTATGAATCCGCGGGACGTCAAGAACTCGCCGATATTGAAATCGCCGAGATCAATGTGATTCAAGATTTCCTGCCCACCGCTCTCACTGAAAAAGAAATCAATCAGCTGGTGCAGACCGCTATCAGCGAAACCGGCGCATCCTCGATGGCCGACATGGGCAAGGTGATGGGTATTCTGCGACCACAGCTCCAGGGTCGTGCAGACACAGGCGCCGTAAGCGGTCTGGTTAAAGCCGCTCTCAACAGTTAATCACGTTTATTTCCCGGCTGAAGGCGTTACACTAGTGCGCTTGGATGAGAGAAACGTGTAACGCCAATGGCCGGACGAATACCACAAACCTTTATTGATGATCTGCTTGATCGCGTCGACATTGTCGATGTAATCAACGGTCGTGTGCAGCTAAAAAAAGCGGGTAAAAACTACAAAGCCTGCTGCCCGTTCCACGAAGAGAAAAGTCCCTCTTTTACCGTCGCCCAAGATAAACAATTTTACTACTGCTTTGGCTGTGGCGCCGGCGGCAATGCCCTCGGCTTTGTGATGGAATTCGACCGCCTTGATTTTCTGCCAGCGGTCGAGCTGCTGGCACGCAATGCCGGCCTCGAAATTCCCCGCGAAGCCGTTCAAGACGCTCAGATCAGCAAACAGAAAGACAGCCTGTACTCGGTCTTGTCGGAATCCGATCGCTATTTTCGCCAGCAACTGCGCCAGCATCAGGCCGCCGCCAGCGCCGTCGACTACCTCAAAGGGCGCGGACTCAGCGGACAGGTCGCAGCGCAGTACGGTGTCGGCTATGCACCGCCGGGCTGGGATAATTTATTAAAAGCCGTCGGTACTGACCAACAGCGCATCGGCTTGCTCGACGAGTCGGGCATGTTGGTCAGCAAACCAGAAGAGAAAAAACAGTACGATCGCTTCCGTCATCGCATCACCTTTCCGATCCGAGACCAGCGCGGCCGCACTGTCGGCTTTGGCGGACGTGTTCTCGACGACAGCACACCGAAATATCTCAACTCTCCAGAGACACCCGTTTTTTCCAAGGGCCGAGAACTTTACGGGCTCTATGAAGCACGTCAGAAGCTCAAGGAAATTCCCTGCCTGATTATGGTAGAGGGCTATATGGATGTGATCGCCCTTGCACAGTTTAATATTAATAACGCCGTGGCCACGCTCGGTACCGCCTTGACTGAAAGTCATCTACAAAAAATCTTCCGCTACACCTCGGAAATTGTTTTCTGCTTTGACGGCGACAATGCCGGCCGCAAGGCCGCTGCGCGAGCACTGGACACCGCACTCCCGGAAATGCGTGACGGCGTCTCGGCAAAGTTTCTGTTTTTGCCCGACGGCGAAGATCCTGACACGATGGTACGCAAGCTCGGCAAGCAGGCATTTCTTGAGCAGGTAGAGAAGGCTCAACCACTCTCGGAATTTCTGTTCGAACAGATGAGCGACGGTGTCGACGCAAGCACCGCGGATGGCAAAGCACGCCTGAGCAAAATCTGTGCGCCACAGATCAACCGCATCCCTCAGGGTGTATTCCGCCAGCTGATGCTCGAGGAGTTATCCCGCCGTACCGGCATCTCCGCGGACAATCTACGTGACTATGTTGCAACTCACAAACCGCCCCAGCAGTACGCCAGCGACACCCACGCCACGCCCACACCGCCCGTCTACAACGAGCCTGAAGCGGCAGAGATCTATGGCGGCGTGGACTACCAACCCTACCCCGACAGCGTCGCAGCACGAACTAAAAAAATGCGCCTGTCACCGGTAAAATTTCTCACAGCCCTGTTAATCAACCACCCCGCGATGGCCGAGTATGTCGAGGATGCCGAGCTTCTTCGCGTCTCAGCCGACCCTGATATGGCACTGTTTCTGAAGCTACTGGCACTCATAAATAACGACTCCGCCTGCACTAAAACCTCGCATATTTTTGCACGCTGGCAGGCAACCTACCCGGATCAGCAGGAACTGCAGCAATTGAAGTCCCTGGCGGGAAGCGAGCTTCACCACCCCCCCAAGGGTACCGGCCGCGATGACGACCAAGAGTTTGCCGATACCCTGGCACATGTAATTCGGGACGCGTTTGAAGCACTCCCGGGTGAGCGCAAAGCAACTTATCTGCTCGATCAAGAAACACTCAATGAGCGACAGATTAAGCAGCTGCTTAAAATTCATATGCAGCTGGGTGACGATGAACAGTATCGCGAACTAAAAAACAAGATAAAACAGCGGCTTGTGGTCTAGAATAGAGATTTTCATCAGCTATAAATAAAGCCTAAATTCCTGCGGACAGCAGGGATATTTTCGGCTATAATTGCGCGCTATTTTTTGCCTACAAACAGTGTCTGAGTCCTATGAGCGAAACCAACAAAAAACAACAGTCTGGTATCAAAGATCTTATTGCAAAAGGACGTGAGCAAGGCTATCTCACCTACGCTGAAGTCAACGACCACCTCCCGGAAGATATTGCCGATCCGGAACAGGTCGAAGATATTATTCAGATGATCAACGACATGGGCATCACTGTTTTTGAAACAGCTCCAGATGCCGAAACCCTGTTGATGCTCTCGGGCGACAATACGCCAGACGAGGTCGCCGCTGCCGAAGCCGCTGCCGCGCTCGCCTCTGTTGAATCTGAACAGCATCGCACCACCGATCCGGTGCGCATGTATATGCGTGAGATGGGGTCAGTTGAACTATTGACCCGCGAAGGCGAAATCGAAATTGCCAAACGAATCGAAGAAGGCACTCGTGAGCTGATGGCCGCCGTTGCCGATTGGCCTTCAACCGTTGCCGCCGTCATCGCCGAATACGAAAAAGTTGAAGCCGGCGAGCGCAAGCTGACCGATATCATAAGTGGTTACCTCAATCCGATGGAGCACGTCCCGTCTGCACTGGCCCAACAGCAAGCCGCAGAAGCACTCAAGCTTGAAAATGGTGATGACGACGAGGACGAGGACGAGGAAGAAGAAGAGCAACATGAAGGCGGGCTCGATCCCGAAGAAGCCTTTCAGCGCTTTGACGAGATTCGCAAGCAGTTAAAGAAAACTGAAACCTGTATTGCCCGCTATGGCCGTGACGGTGACGCATCACAGAAAAATCTCGAAGAGCTGGCCGAGCTGTTTAAATTCCTCAAGCTGACCCCGCGCCAATTTGACCCGCTGATTGCAGGGGTACGACAGGCAGTCGAGCGTGTTCGCGCTGAAGAACGCAACATTATGAGACTCTGTATCCGTTACGGAAAAATGCCACGCAAGGACTTTATTAAGCTGTTCCCTGGCAACGAGTCAAATCTGAAATGGGTTACCGGCCTGACCAAGTCAAAAGAAAGCTGGGCAGCACGAGTCGCTGACCAGGAAATTGAAATTCTGCGTTCGCAGCGCAAACTGGCGCAAGTTGAAGAGAGCGCCGGTATGAATATCGCTCAAATCAAAGATATCAATCGCCGCATGACGATGGGCGAAGCGATGGCCCGACGCGCCAAGAAAGAAATGGTTGAAGCTAACCTGCGACTGGTGATTTCAATCGCGAAAAAATACACCAATCGTGGCCTCCAGTTCCTCGACTTGATCCAGGAAGGTAATATCGGCCTCATGAAAGCAGTGGATAAATTTGAGTATCGCCGCGGTTATAAGTTTTCAACCTATGCCACCTGGTGGATTCGTCAAGCAATCACCCGCTCCATTGCCGACCAGGCACGCACCATTCGAATTCCGGTGCATATGATTGAAACCATTAACAAACTCAACCGAGTCTCACGTCAGATGCTTCAGGAAATGGGTCGTGAACCCTCCCCTGAAGAACTGGCCGAACGCATGGAAATGCCGGAAGACAAAATTCGTAAGGTACTCAAAATAGCCAAAGAGCCAATCTCGATGGAGACGCCCATTGGTGAAGACGAAGATGCCAGCATCGGTGATCTAATCGAAGATACCACTATCGCACTGCCGCTCGACGAAGCCACCAAGAACAACCTTACCGAGTCCACTCGCGGCGTTCTAAGCAGCCTCACAGCCCGCGAAGCGAAAGTACTGCGAATGCGCTTCGGTATCGACATGAATACGGACCATACACTGGAAGAGGTCGGCAAACAGTTCGATGTAACACGCGAACGTATTCGTCAGATTGAAGCCAAGGCACTGCGCAAACTGCGTCATCCGACTCGCTCGGATCATCTGCGCAGCTTTATTGACGATTAATGTAACTCCGAGACGAGAAATTATTACATCGCTTGGATGCACATCATGCCATCGTAATCGAGTGCAGTGAGCGGATATATCCCTCGACTACGCTCTGGATGACAAAAAGACAGGTTAAAGGGCCCATAGCTCAGTTGGTTAGAGCAGTCGACTCATAATCGATTGGTCGTAGGTTCAAGTCCTACTGGGCCCACCATTTTCACCTTCGGTTCAATACTGGACCCGTAGGACTATCTGGTCAGTTCTATTTAGTATCGCTACGGCATAATCTGGGCACGACGAGTCGAGTAAGAGATGGAACGAAACTAACACCCAATCAATATTTTTCATAGCGTTACAGACGCCGAAGATAACGCCATGCTTAACTGAGTCAGCATGGCGTTATTACATCATAAACTACCTAGTAGACTTACTTGCCGCTTGCCGGCATCGAATGATAGATACGAGGCGTATCGCAGCTCATAACCTCGTCGTAGGTTGCACTCAGCACAGCCGACCCTCCACCGATCATCATGTCATGGGCTCTACCCCTATCAGCCAGGCTTTCGGTAGCATAGATGGCATAGACGTCTATTGTGCTTGCCACAGGCCCGCCAACAGATGGGACAAATCTCATCATTCCGCCGGGCATACCCGATTCATCCATCCACTTGACCCATGCAGCGTCAGCTGCAATCAGATCATTAAAGGTCTTACCGTCCTTGAACTCACAACCACTGACCTGCATGTAGGCATGACCTGTTGTACTTTTGAAGGGCTTTGCAGAGATCCCTGTCATCAACCGCCGATCCTCGCATGTCTCGACCGCATCCCACTTCTTACTCATGGCATCGCCTTTCTCTGCGTATTCATCAAACACAATTCCCAGCGATTCATGGGTATCGGACGCGCCGAACCAAATATAGTCGTAGCCAAAATCCTGACTATTCAAAATCACAGGAGTCCATACATATCCTGTATAGTCTTTACTCAGATTCTCGCCAGCCCACGATTGAAATTCGGCCGCAACCTTGAGGACATCTTTTACACTTTTCTTCGGTTTGAAATTACAAAATTGAACATCTAAGGCAGCATAGCCTGATTCCTCATGGTGATCTGCTTGAGCGGTAGACATTGCAAAAAGAGCTGCGAGAAGGGAAACTGCTTTGATTACGTTTTTCATATTACACCTCAGTATTTTTATAGTTATTTTATTGGGTCTTAGGCTAACTGAAACATCATTCAAGAGTCCTTACTTAATTAGGCGACAAAACTCATTTTTCAAGTCACCGGAATATCGCCACTACATCTATACAATACTGGATAGAAAGTTATATCACCAGAGCTTTTCTAATAAGCTTCAAAAGTGTGTGGGCAGTCGCACTAACAATCACAAGACTCAACAGCCTTTCCGTCTACCGGACAGATAAGCTCCCAAAAAAACGTATTTACTGGAGCTTTTTAATCAATAAAGACCGGAGAATATACTTCGTACTCCCCTGAGTACCAATATTTGAGAATCTTTTCTGCTGGTTTGCCTCTAATCGATTGCGAGATATTCGGAAACCCTTCGACCGTTCTAGAATACTGCTCATCCTCAGGAATAATCGTATCTGACAACCAATATGCTGTGCTTGCTGTCGTTCCTTTCGTCTCAAACCAAGACTGCTTGTCTATGGCTCTTAACATGCCCTCGATGAATATTGCCTGCGCAGAAAAATCAGCTGGGACATAGTCTTGCAAGCATTCATCATAGCGAACTCCCTCATACTCCCCCGCAGTACAAAAACCATCTTCTATCCAGCCCTTGTGTAAGAATGCTGTATGACTTTGGGCAAACAAATTCCATATAACATCAGGTTGTTGATAGGTTGTATATGGCCAGCATGGCTGTTGTGTATTACATGTCCAAGAGGCATTCAACTGACCAATGTAGTCTGCTACACGCGCTTCTATCAAACCTACCGTAGCGTTTTCTACTTCATCTTCCTGGAGGAGATTGCCAGGCAAACTGCCAATAATGCCGTCAACTTGCTCAAACACTCGCGAATCATTCCATAGTACGCCTTCACCGACATAGACTTCACCGTCGAATCTATCCTTAATTTGAGAAACAATTGATCCCATCCTTTCCATATAATAACTTCTAAGTTCATCTCGGGTACTCTGGTCTGCGTCATTTTCCAGGCCGCAGAAACACAGCCACATAGCGCTCCAATCTGCTGAAATGGATGCTCCACCCAACTGCTGCAGTCTATTTGCTTCCCACAATATATGTTCTTCATGAGCATTCATTATCTTGGTTAATAGAGGCCTATCGACATACGCCTGACCATCAAACGGAAAGAGCAAATTGTTTTGATCATCTAGTGCCAGGAATTGCCATGCATAGTGCATCCTCATGCCCAAGTCTTGCGCAGTTTCGGCAATGTATTCTATAACCCAATCACTGAGATGCTTGCGATCATGGTTGATTCGCCAGCTCTCTGCTTGATAATTCTGCCAATAACCGAAGTTATATACCCAGACAGTTTCTACTCCATGCTCCTTTAATTGACGCAACGTTGTCCGGTACATTAACTTAACATATTCAGTTTCAGTGCAATCGGCTATCCAATCGACACCTGCGCCTTTGTAATTGCTGTAAATCCACTCAACCCCATAATCTTTCAGCCCAACTGCTTTTAAATGATCGTCTGCAAACTGATTATCTGGTGTAGGCAGTTGATAAGCCCCTATGTAAGATTCTTTGATTTTGGCACTATGTGGGTTGATACAAGAACCTTCAAAGTCTTGAGAGCTTACTGCGACGGTCACGCTAGAAGATACAGCTCCACATGAAATCGTAAAGACTTGATCGCCTGGAGTTGTCATCGCAAAAGCCTCACTACCAGATGCCGGCTTATCGCCCGACCAGTATCCTGAGGCTTTGCACAACGAGGCATTAGTACTGTTCCACGAAACTTCGATGGAATTACCTAAAAATACCTTAGTGAGATCTGCAGATATAAATGACGTTGCTGAATTATTGATTAGAGTAGAATTAATATCTACATCCTCTCCACCTCCACCACAACCAGAGACGCAGAAAACTGCAAAAAACATTATGAGGATTGGACTTTGTATTTTTTTAATTATGTTTCTCATAGGGTAATTGGCACTTCTCGAAACGCTAAACGTTGTCTAACAATGTTAATGATAATAATTACAGAAACTATCACGCAACATAGTGCCCGCGCAACGGCGTATAAAAATAGTTCCACGCAATCTGTATTTGAAATAACGCTGCGGCGCTTCTGACTTCAAGTGAGGTTAGATGCTCAACTCACAGGACGGGTCCGGCCAACACTCTTTCGCTCTTCAGTTGGTGCGGTTGAAATTACATTCCCTAAAAGTAACTTTGCAACATTCAATCACGTCAGTAAGTCTAAAACGTTCTTGGCGCCCTGATTAGCTTGTGTAAGCATCGCGGTGCCAGCTTCTTGAATGATTCCTGTACGAGCGAGCTCCGCGGTTTCGACAGCATAGTCTGCATCCTCAATGTTGCTTCTGGAGGACGACGCCTGTTGCGACGCATTTGAAACATTATTAACCGCGAAGCTAAAGGCGTTCATCTGTGCACCAATGTACGCTCTCGAACTATTAATAGTAGCCATGGCAGCATCGATTTTACTCAGCGCTGAAGTCGAGCTGCTCTGGCTATCAAGAGGGAGAACCTGCGAATAGTCGATTGGTGCAACACTGTCAGAAACCTCAATGCTATCGATAAATAATGAGGCGCCCGCTGCACGACCAAACGACTCATCAAATGTTCCCGATGCAAACACAAATTTGTAGTTTCCCTCGATATCAATGAGGTTACTAACCGTTTCCCATCCGGAATCCTGGGTTCCTGAACCGGTTTTATTCAGTAATTCAATGGTTGAGCCCGAATCTATATCGACAAGATAGGCATACACATCATAGGCATCACTTCCCCCTTGTGCACGCCAATCAAAGCTCACAGTTGAGCCGGCAGAAAGATATACGCTTTCCTGAGAAACCGTATATGGACCATGCACAATATCTCCTCCCGAAGCGGTAGACATGTTGGAGATCAATTGCAATCCAGATGAAAGGCTGTAGGTGTAAGAGGCATTGTTGGGAATAGACTGATCACCACCACTGACTCGCCCCGACGTATTGGCTGGATAGGGAGTTGAATCTTCCGGGGTTAAGAATCCAGCGACCTGTGTTGGGCCACTTGAACCGTCTCGTCCAAGAATAATCTGGCCAAGATGAATATCCCAGCCATCCAATGTAACTATGTTTCCGGACTGAGAAACATTTGATGACGAAAAATCACCGTTAGAAAAAGTTATTTCGGCTGGACTATAGTCCAGCAGCGTAGGCACAGAAAAATCATCCAGTGAAACACTTTTTTGATCAGCTTCATTTGCGCCGACCTGAATTATTCTATCTAGGAAAGTACCATTCAATAAATCCATAGAATTCCATCTTGTATTTTCGACAATCGAGTCTATCGACGACACCAGCTGCGTAACTTCCACACTAATCATCTCACGCTGATTGCTTGTAACCGATCCAGATGCCGACTGAATAATTAGTTCTCGCAGTCTCTGCAGGACTTGCTCGATGTTTTCCATGCCGCTATCCGCCGTCTGCAACATCCCTATAGCATCATTAATGTTTCGTGCCGCTTGGTTCAAGCCATTGATTTGAGAGGTCATTCTAGAGGCAATAGCAATGCCAGCAGCATCATCAGCTGCTGAATTAATCCGCAAACCTGTCGACAGGCGTTCCGCTGCCACTTCAGACTCACGTTGATTTTTAGAGAGTGCGTTGGACGTAATCGTGGCACTGACATTAGTCGCAATTTTCACAAAACAAGCCCCTGCCTAACCTAAAAATGATCTGGCTACGATACTTGTCGAAAAATCGTCAATTCAAAAGAGTAACAGGCCAGATCTATAAAAGAATGCATACTTCATGCCATAAATTTACAAAGCGCTAGGCTTTTATTTCGACGTAGATATTGGCCTTAGGGATCAATCGGCTTTTTGGACTGGGTTTATGATACGACTGGAAAAATACGGTCACAATCTCAAGCCCTGAGCAACTTGCCCCGCTGAAATCTGTGATCAAAATTATTACAAGCGAGAAAGTCAGATTGAATCGCCACCGGTTCGCAGGACTGATGTTAATCAGCCTTTTTTAAACGACTCAGACTTAAATGAACTTTCTAGTAAACAGCTGTCTCAGTTAATGTGCGTTACTTCTCCCCCAAGAACGTACACAAGATGTAGTCTCCCCGAAGAAGCCCTGTTAACGCAGGGTTTTCTTTTGTCTGAAAGAATACTTAGCCCACTAGTCAGCCCGGTTAGTACGGGCTCTCGATTCACAATAAACGGGTAAAAATCGTGATCCCCAGTGAGAACGTAATCAGGCTCCCAACAAACTCTGACCACACACTCGCACCATATTACCGTTGATACCTGCCGCCTGCGGGCTAACGAAAAAGCCAATCACCTCAGCCACATCAACCGGCAGACCACCCTGCCCCAGAGAGGAGAGCCTGCGCCCCATCTGACGTGTAAAGAAAGGAATGGCGGCCGTCATCTGGGTTTCAATAAAACCGGGCGCAACGCCATTGATGGTAATCCCCCGTGCCGCACAGGGCTCTGCGAGCGCTTCAACCATGCCGATGATGGCTGCTTTGGAGAATCCATAATTGGTCTGCCCGATATTTCCGGCAATACCACTAATCGAGGCGATACCAATAATCTTGCCGCCATCATCAAGCAGCTCAGTTTGCAACAATGCTTTGTTTATGCGCTGCACTGCATCGAAATTTATCTGCATCAGTAAATCCCATTGATGTGCCGTCATCCTCGACAACATCTTATCTCGAGTGACTCCGGCATTGTGCACAACGGCATGCAGTGTTGGGCTGTGCGCCGAACAAAAACCTCGCAACCTCTCTGGCGCATCTGCATCGGTAATATCCAACGGCAAACTTAGACCGCCAATCGCTTTCATTGCCGCAGCCAGATCATCCTGTGACTGTGGCACATCAACGCCAATCACCACAGCGCCATCTCTGGCCATGGTCTGACTGATCGCCAAACCAATACCCCTTGCGGCACCTGTAACCAAAACGGTCTTACCTGCCAGTGGCTTAGCCCAGTCCACATCTTTAGAGTCGGCCAGTGCAGCCACCGGTGTGGCCACTGTTAGCACCTGTGCATTCATAAAAGCTGATCCGGCCGACAGCAAGAACCGAATTGGCCCCTCAAGCGCCCGATCACCGCCATTATCAACAAAGACCAAGTTGGCGGTCGCACCTTTGCGGCCGATCTCCTTGGCCAGTGATTTCACAAAACCAACCAGACCACGCTGAATGGCTGCGTGCTCAGTATCCCTTAAAGCACTGGGCTTATGACCGATAACAATGACACGCCCAGAGGGAGCTAGAGACTTGAGATGCTGACTAAAGAAACTGTGAAGCTGCGTACTTTGCTGCGCATTAGCGATGCCAGAGGCATCAAAAACCAGATGTCCTCTACCCTCCAGAGACTCGCTATATCGCTTGATCCCTGCGGACTCAACAAAGGCACCGATAGATTTTGCAAAAACAGCACCCAGGCTTTCGCCCAATAACAGCTGGCCGCTTAGTTTATGAGGTTGCGTTGCATCCTCACGAAGCAGCGGAACTGGATCAGGCAGTCCGACCGCATTGAATATTTTTTTGCCCAGGGCTGAGTTGGCAATTTCTAGATACTTATCAGACATTTTTGCGACTCCAAAATCACGACTTAACGACACAGGGTGATAGTCTACACCGAGCGCGTCAGCGAAGGGTAAGGCATCAAAGGCAAATAATTCATGGGAGGGAATGTCTTAACAGCATGTCCTGCCTGAACTTTGGCAGCGGGATACCCAAACAACAATGTCATGTTGTTTGATACACCTCAGTTTGATACACCTCAGATAGGGCGCGGCCTTACCAAGCCAGCACTTCTTTCCAAACACTGTCAGCAGTGTATTCCAGAGACACTACAAACTCATAAGCCGACCAATCCTCGATCATGCTGAGCATAAAGCTATCGTCAGGTTTGCGGTAAAGGTGATAGGTCTGCCCCACCCTGGGAACGAAATTATACGACGCGTTGTAGGCAATCTGATTAATATCAGCTAGCTTTTTGAGCGCCTCATACTCTTTGTTCAATGATTCGAGGGCGCCCTCAAAATAATTTCGCGTCAACGAGCCCCGCTCAGACAGGAACAGGGCAGTGTCAGGCAACACAATCGAGGGTGAACTTGAGGTGGTGCCGTAAGGCAGTAGTGCTTTATTTGTTTCAGGCATTGGTCACGTAACTCGAGTATGAATAAAGTGTCGATATAAGCTCGTGTTACGCGACCGCCTGCAATTTTGGATCAGAGTCTGTTTATCAGCACGCCGAAATTAGCGCTCTATTCGGCAACCAAACTCGGCACCGGCATCGAGTAACCACTGCGCAATATAGTCCGCAAAGCTGCGTCGAATAATTAGATCATAGGATCCATCACAGCGATTGCTAATCACCGCTGACGCCTTGGCAAAGGTAGACTGAGTCACACCACGCTGCCCCGGCTTAGCCATCGGCAATGCCTCAAAATCACACACAGTGGATTTTTTCAGCACAGTCTCAACACCGTGGCCACGTAAATTGATCAGCGTTTGACCACCACTGATATCAACAATCGAGACATGCCCTGATAGTTTGGCTCGCAGTGCGGCTTCTAACTCTGCTGCATCGCCACCGAGAGCGATAACACACCACTCACTGGGTCCAAGCCAATAGATGCTGATGCTGTCGTTGTGATTACAGAGACCGGGATCGGTGGGCAGCGCTACACCGAGAACGTCGGCAACCGCTTTACAAAATCCAGCGTCACCTGCGTCGCCACGCACATTGAGATGTGCGCTTAATGGCGCTTCCTTGATCACCAGACCGCATTCCACATCAGTATTAAACAGCTTGCTGCTGTCGCTCTCTATACCGGGTCGACCAAAGACGCCGTGAAAATAATGCAGTGGGGTTTGTACCTTGCTATCAACCGACATGGTGACGCTCTCCCTTGGGATCATAAAAAACAGAACTGACAATTTCGGCTGCAATCATGCGGCCATCTGCTAATGGGCAGTAAACCTTCTGACCCATTCGCTCCAGACCCCCTTTCACAACAGCCAATGCTATCGAATGTCCGAGACAGGCACTGTAGTAACTTGACGTTACATGACCCTGCATCGACATGGGAATCTGCTGTTTGGGGTCAAACACAATCTGTGCGCCCTCTGGCAAGACGTCGGCCGGCTCCAGAGTTTTCAGACCTACCAGCTGCTTACGGTTTTCTCTCACCGTGTCGCTGCGATCCAAGGAGCGCTTGCCGATATAGCTAAAGGCTTTATTTTTACCTAACACCCAGTCCATATTCATATCGCCTGGGGTCATCGATCCATCAGTGTCTTGGCCGACAATAATAAAGCCCTTTTCTGCACGCAAAACGTGCATGGTCTCGGTGCCATAAGGCGTAATGCCAAATTCTTCTCCGGCGGCGATCAACTGCTCCCACACCTGTCGTCCATAGTGAGCAGGCACATTGACCTCATAGCTGAGTTCACCGGTAAAACTAATTCGGAAAACTCGCGCCTTAATTCCTGCCACAGTGCCATCGCGCCAATCCATAAACGGGAAGGCTTCATTGCTGAGATCAATATCGTTACAGACCTTAGCGATCACTTTGCGGGCATTGGGACCGGTTACTGTCGCAGTGGTCCAGTGATCGGTAACCGAGGTAAAGTAAACTTGCAGCGCGGGCCATTCAGTCTGCTGCCAAAGCTCTAACCAGGACAGAACACCGGCCGCACCACCGGTGGTGGTAAACATCAAATAGTGGTTTTCTCCAAGACAGGCACAGACACCGTCGTCAAAGATCATGCCATCTTCTTTCAGCATCACGCCATAACGGCATTTACCCGGCGCCAGCTTGAGGTAGGAGTTGGTATACATGCGGGTGATAAACTCCGCCGCATCCGGTCCCTGAATATCAATTTTGCCCAAGGTGCTGGCATCGAGGATACCGACGCTATTGCGCACAGCAAGGCACTCACGGTTGACAGCATCGTGCATAGACTCGCCTGCCTGCGGGAAGTACCAGGGGCGTTTCCACTGACCGACATCCTCAAACTTGGCGCCCTGATCACTGTGCCAGCGATGCACGGCCGTGTAGCGTTCTGGGTCAAACAACTGATTGACATCTCGACCGGCCAGCGCACCAAAAGTAGTCGGCGTATAAGATGGCCGGAAAATAGTGGTGCCGGTCTCAGCGATACTCTGACCCAGGGCGTTGGCCAGAATGGCCATTCCGTTAATATTACCCAGCTTGCCCTGATCGGTACCAAAACCGAGTGCGGTGTAACGCTTAACATGCTCCACCGATTCAAAGCCTTCACGGACCGCTAACTCCACACCACCCGCCGTCACATCCAGCTGAAAATCAACGAACTGACTCGGCGCACGACTCGCGCTCTTGGTATGCGGTACTAAAAATAATGCCTGCTGAGGTTGTTGTGCATACTCTTCACAGGTTGGCAGAGGAAAATGCATGTTGCCATCTCCACAACCGGCCAGCTTGGCCGCTTCGGCACCGGCACTGGCTCCTTCTGCAAGGCAGCCCGCCAGGCTGTAGGTTCCACGACAAGCACCGGCAGAACGCTCTTGCTGCTTTGAAGCGCCGGGTCTAAAGCCAACAATCTGCTCATCCCAAATCGGTTTGGCACCGGTGTGGGAACTCAGGTGAATCGCCGGGCTCCAGCCTCCTGATGTTGCGATCAGATCACAATCAAGACGCCGAGCCGAGCCGGTCACGGCACTGCCGTCGTCATTCAATGGTGCAATCAACGCGCGTTTGACGCGCTTGCCACCCTGAGCTTCGATCACGCCGTGACCTGCAATAACATTAATACCCAATGCTTTGGCTGCAGCAACCAGGTCTCCATCGAGCACACTGCGAGTATCGACCACCGCAACAACCTCGCGGCCGGCCTGATGCCAATCTATGGCAGTCTGATAAGCGCTGTCATTAGTGGTGCAAATCACCAACTTAGTGCCGGGCACGACACCATAGCGATTGATATAGGTCGTGACAGAAGTCGCCGCCATCACACCGGGAATATCATTCTGTGCAAACACCAGCGGACGCTCAAATGCACCAGCGGCGAGCACCACCTGCCTGGCACGAACTCGATGCAAACGCTGACGGGTACCCTGAGCCGCAGTCAGGCCGAGGTGATCAGAGCGCCGCTCGAGGATCGCCATAAAATTGTGGTCGTAGTAACCGAATGCAGTACTGCGAGGCAACAACTGAACATTGTCAAAAGCCTCCAGCTCCGCGACCATAGCGGTCACCCAGTCAGTCGCCGCCAATCCATCGATGGTTTGCTTTGACGCCAACAGACTGCCACCAAATTGTGCTTGCTCATCAGCAATAATCACCCGAGCACCTGTGCGCGCAGCTTCACGAGCCGCCACTAACCCCGCCGGACCGGCACCCACCACTAACACATCACAGTGCTGATTAAGTTTGTCGTAGGAGTCCGGATCGTTTTCTACAGGTGTCGCGCCCAGTCCCGCCGCTTGACGAATAAAGTGCTCATAAGTCATCCACAGCTTTTTCGGGTACATAAAGGTTTTGTAGTAAAACCCGGGCGGCATCAAGCGGCCAAAGGCGCCGATCAAGCCCATTAAATCGAAATCGACATTTGGCCAACCATTGACGCTGGATGCCTCGAGACCAGGATAGAGCTCAACCTGGGTCGCCTTGAGATTGGGCACAGTCGCCGCGCCTGAACCCAGCTGAATAATGCCGTTCGGCTCTTCAGCCCCATGACCGACAATGCCACGTGGACGAGCGTATTTGAAGCTTCTGCCCACCACATCGACACCATTCGCTAGCAGCGCTGAGGCCAATGTGTCACCGACAACGCCCTGATAGGACTTGCCATTAAACGTAAACTGGATCGGTGCTGACGCATCAGTGCAACTCCCGGATCCTGTGCGATTTTTCTGCGTAACGGCAGTGCTCATGATGTTGCCCCCGTAATCGTAGGCTGAGTGCCAATCAAATAGCTCTCCAGAATCTCATAGCTGAGCGTGTCGCGGGTCACATTAAAATAGCGACGACAGCCGACCGCGTGAAACCACATTTCGTGATGAATGCCTTTGCTATTGGTTCGAAAAAACAGGTAATCACCCCACTCTTCGTCGGTCAGCAACTCCGGTTGCAAGGGTCGAGTAATATGCGCTTCACCGCTATAGCTAAACTCTTCTTCTTCTCGCATCTCGCGACAATGGGGGCAATGAATTAATAACATCTCAGTTCTCGTCGGTTTTATCTAACACATTTAACAGGGTTGTCATGCGCGTTTAGTGCGCAACGCCAGCGGCACCATGCTCGTCAATCAGGGCACCAGAATTAAAGCGATCGACCGTAAAGGGGGCTGCCAACGTATGAGGACGATCGTTGGCGACAGTATCGGCAAACACATAACCGGAACCGGGTGTCGCTTTAAAGCCACCAGTACCCCAGCCGCAGTTAAAATACAGCCCCTCAACCGATGTTTTGCTGATAATTGGACAGGCATCGGGGCAGGTGTCGACAATGCCGCCCCACTGCCGATTCATACGCACACGGCTGAAGGCAGGAAATAATTCGCAGATCGCCTGAACAGTATGTTCGATAACATGGAACGAACCGCGCTGACCATAGCCGTTGTAACTATCGACACCGGCACCAATCACCAAGTCACCTTTGTCAGACTGACTGATATAGCCATGCACTGCGTTAGACATGACTACGGTATCGAGACACGGTTTGACTGGTTCAGAAACCAGTGCCTGCAAAGGTCGCGATTCGACCGGCAACCGCAGCCCCGCCATCGCGGCAACCACACTGGAGTTACCCGCTGTGACACAGGCCACCTTGCGCGCCCCAATAAAGCCCTTAGTTGTTTCAACCCCTACCACAGCACCGTTTTGACGACGTATGCCAGTCACTTCAGTCTGTTGAATAAGATCTACGCCCAGTGCATCGGCGCCACGCGCATAACCCCAAGCGACTGCATCATGACGCGCTGTACCACCGCGCGGCTGCCATGACGCACCCAGAATCGGATAGCGGCTATTCGGCGAAATATTGATCAAGGGCGCAATCTCTTTAATCCGATGTGGGCTGACCACTTCGCCATCGATACCGTTTAAACGGTTGGCATTAACGCGACGTTCAATATCCCGCATATCCTGCAGGTTGTGCCCAAGGTTAAGCACACCGCGCTGACTGAACATCACGTTATAGTTAAGCTCTTGGCTCAACCCTTCCCATAATTTCATCGACAGTTCATAGAGCTGCGCCGCTTCGTCCCAGAGATAGTTGGAACGGATAATCGTAGTATTTCGCGCGGTATTGCCGCCGCCCAGGTAGCCCTTTTCAATCACCGCAATATTGGTCAGGCCATGAACTTTGGCAAGGTAATAAGCCGTCGCCAGACCATGGCCACCACCGCCCACGACAATCACGTCATACTCCGCCTTAGGCGTCGGATTGCGCCACACCTTCTGCCAGTTTTCATGGTAGCTCAGCGCATTTTTCAGCAAGCTAAAAGCGGAATATTTTTTCATGCTCGGCACTCTCGGGAATCGCGTTCAGTAGCAGGCATTGGAGCAATTAGCCAGGCATTGTAGATAGAATAAAACCGACAACCTGTCAGATAAAAAGCGACAAATAGGCTAAAAAAAGGGCAAAATGTCGGCTTTATTCAAAGTAAGCTTTAAATTTTTTGAATATAAGCGCCTAAACCGCTTAAAAGTTGATCGTTCCTAAAGGGGCACACAATGGCCAACAATCCACAAAAAAAAGCCGCCACGGAGAAAATTTCCCCGAACCTCTCGGTCGGCTTTGTATTGATGCCGAGCTTTACCCTGCTTCCTTTTTCTGCCTTTGTCGACGCACTGCGGCTGGCTGCAGATGAAGGTGACCAAAGTCAGCAGATCAACTGTCACTGGACCGTGATGGGACAGACACTTGAGCCAATCGCATCCAGCTGTGGGGTCAGTGTGCAGCCTTGGGAGACCTATCGTGATCCGGCGAACTTTGACTATATTGTCGTCGTCGGCGGCCTTCTGCCGCACACGTTGCAGGGCAGCCAGCATGTGATCAATTATCTACAGCGAGCAGATCGATCCCACACGCCAATTGTGGGACTCTGTACGGGTTCATTTGCCATGATTCGCGCGGGACTTATGAAAGATCGTCGCTGCTGTGTCAGTTGGTTTCACTACAAGGATCTCACTGATCGATACAGCGATGTAACGCCGGTTGCCGAACAACTATTTGTCGACGATGGCGATCGTATTACCTGCGCAGGAGGTGCCGTCGCCGCCGATCTGGCAGCCTATATTATCGAACGTCATCTGGGACAGAGCTGGGCGCGCAAAAGTTTACGGATACTAGTAATGGACAGCCCGCGCCCGGCAAACTCGCCACAGCCACAGCCCAGCGCAGCCTACAGAGTTGATAATAAGTGGGTAAAACGCGCGTTGCTATTGCTTGAACAAAACCTCAGTCGGCCGCTAGCCACTGATGAAATTGCAACTCGCCTGAATATTTCCAAGCGCCAGCTAGAGCGTTTATTTATCAGTGAAACCGGTGATAGCCTGCAAAAATTTTACCGCAAAATTCGACTCAACTACGGACTCTGGTTACTGCAAAACACGCCTCGTTCGATTACCGATATTGCGCAAGAAACCGGTTTTTCGGACACAGCTCACTTCTCGCGTGTATTTCGCAGTATGTTTGATAAAAAGCCTTCAGAGTTTCGTAACAGCTAGTCGAGTTAAGCGAGCATCCGACGCTCATTGCTCGGCGCTTTGCCATACAGGTCGCTGTAACATTTGCTGAAATGGGGCGCAGTGGAGAAGCCACAGCTTATCGCCACATCGATAACGGGGATTGAGGTCTGTAATAACAGCAGACGCGCCCGCGATAGCCGTAGCTCAAGGTAATAACGCGATGGCGCACAATGAAGGTAGCGGTTAAATAGCCGCTCCAGTTGGCGCCGTGAAATGCCGACATACTCGGCCACCTCATCCAGTGTCAGCGGTTCTTCAATATTGCTCTCCATCAGAGTCACTGCATCCACTAGCCGTGGCTGGCTGGCACCAATCAGATACTTCAGTGGCGCGCGCTGGGCGTCCTTCTCTGTTCGCACTCGGTCACAGGTAAACTGATCGGAAATATCCTGCACCAACTGATGGCCGTGGATACTTGAGATAAGGTTGAGCATCAGATCAATCGAACTGATGCCACCGGAACAGGTATAGCGATCGCGATCAATGACAAACAAACTGGAGGTAATATTGTGATTGGGAAATTCCTCACGCATGCTGGCGAGATGTTCCCAGTGAATAGTAAAGCGGTAACCATCGAGTAATCCGGCCGCGGCCAGAACATAGCTGCCGGTGCACATCGCACCCAACACAACCTTTTTCTTTGCCAGGCCACGCAGCGTATCTATTACCAATTTACTGCTATAGTTTTTAATCCTGTAGCCGCCGCACACCATCAAGATGGTCATCGGCCCCGCATCAACCAACCCGCCATCAACTTTAACCTCCAAGCCAGCACTCGATACAACCGGCTCTCCGTCAATACTGAATACCGACCAGCGATACAGTGGGCTCCCGCTGAGCCGATTGGCCAGGCGCAACATACCAATAGCATTGGTGAAGGTGCTCAGTGTGTACTCAGGCATGAGAAGAAAGCCGATATGCAAGGTTACCGGTGGTTCGACAGGTTCTGCGGGTTCAACGTATTTGGCCATTCAAAACGCCTTTCTATTTTTTTTATTGTCCTGAATGTAAGCGGCGAAGTCTTACCTCAGATTTATTTTTCCCGAGTATAGGACATCAATGCAGTCTTCAAACAGCATTTTTTTACTATAGAGTGCGACTATTTAACGACGTCGACGTTTTCGGCCAACACCGGGGTCAGCGATAAGCTTTTCCGGGGGTTTTGATACGGTAGAGAAAAGGTGGGGAAACGGATCGGTTTTATTGGGAAACGCCATAGCATCGACGAAGTAATCCTGAAACTTAGGCTCCATCGCGGTTTCGATGCGCTCGATATTTTTGACCAAGGATTCAATTACCTGGCGCGACTGCTGGTTTAACAATGCAATTCGAGCGCCGGTTCCAGCAGCATTACCAGCAGAGGAAACCTGATCGAGAGGACAGTCGGGGATAAGCCCAAGAATCATTGCGTGCTGAACATTGATATGGCTACCAAAGGCCCCGGCCAAACGAATACGTTCGACACTGTCGACACCCATATGATCCATTAACAGCTTCACCCCGGCATAGAGCGCCGCCTTGGCCAGCTGAATCTGACGGATATCATTTTGCGTAATCACGATATCCGACTGCCCGTCGTTATCTGATTGATACAGTAGATAAGACCAGGTTCGGTCATTTTGGGTAATCCGCGCTGTGCGTTCAATCAGGTCACCGTCAATGACGCCATCGACTGTCACAATTCCCGCCAGATACATCTCGGCAACCACTTCAATAATGCCCGAGCCGCAGATACCCGTCACTGCTGAATCACTGAGCGACGCAGCAAAACCCTGTTCGTCAGACCATAACTCGGAACCGATCACTTTAAACCGCGGCTCCAGGGTCTCGGGATCAATTCGCACCCGCTCGATAGCACCGGTGGCCGCGCGCTGACCACAGCTGATCTGCGCACCTTCAAAGGCTGGACCGGTGGGACTGGAGCAGGCCAGGAGGCGGTCGCGATTACCCAGCACAATCTCGGCATTGGTACCCACATCCACGAGCAGCGTCATTTGCTCCTGCTCTTGCGGCTCCTCGGAGAGAATCATGCCAGCAGTATCGGCGCCGACATGACCGGCAATACAGGGCAACACATAGATGCGGCCACCGGGATTAATCAGCAGACCCATTTCTGCAGCCGGCACCTCGACGGCAGCATCGGTGGTCAGTGCAAAGGGCGCACCACCCAACTCAACCGGATCAATACCGAGCAGAATATGGTGCATTATCGGATTGGCCACCAGCGATATTTCAAGAATGTCCGAGACCTCAGCTCCGATTTCTGCGGCGACCTGCGCAAACAGATTATTCAAAGCACCGCGAATGGCGACCGTCATCTCATCGGCGCCCTCGGGGTGCATCATCACGTAAGAGACGCGGCTCATAAGGTCTTCGCCAAAGCGAATTTGCGGATTCATTAAACTGGCGCTGGCCAACACACCACCGGTGACAAGATTACAGAGATGGGCAGCCACAGTGGTGGAGCCCACATCGACAGCTACGGCGTAGGCTTTATCGCGAAATCCAGACCACAGGGCAATAATGGTTTTGTTGCGGTGCACGGCCACAGTGATACCGCGCTTGGCTTCCCGCAGAGCCGGCTGCAGGGCTTTCAACAGCGCCACATCGATGCTCAGGCCGCTCAATTGCCACTCTTGCTCAAGCACGTCCAATAGTCGCTGCAAGTCGCCTTTGGGCACGTGCATATCGGGCTCTTCGACCTGCACATAATAGAGCCGCGTAGCGGCGTCGAGATGTATATCGCGATATTCGGCGTCTTTGCGCACAATCTGACGATGCACCTGGCTCTCGGGGGGAACATCAATCACCACATCATCGAGAAGCAGAGTGTGACAGCTGAGACGGCGCCCATTTAGCAGTGGTGATTTGCGTTCGCCGTATTTAATTTCGGTGGCGCAAATCGGTGACAGGTGACTGCTGGCGGACTCAATCTGGTGCTTGGGAAATGAACCATCGGCACAGACAATCTGACAGCGGCCGCAGAGACCGCGGCCACCGCAGACGGAATCAATATCTACCCCCAAGACCCGGGCAGCATGAAGCAATGGCGTATTGACAGGAAAACTGCCGCGGCGTCCAGAGGGAGTAAAGACAACCTTAACCATTTGCTCGGTCATAACTTAGCCTCGACGGCGGCGACCGCCTCGCACCCGGCCCTCACCCTCTGCCGGAGGTTCGCGATAGGCTCTAATCCAGTTAGCGCAGTCTGGATCATTGCCCATCATTACATCGCCACCGCGCACCGCCTGCATCACTTCCGGGTGCAGCGGACTAGTGATAGCAGAGGTCATGCCAGCACCCATAGCCATGGTCAAGAACGCGCTGTTAATCCCGTTGCGGTTGGGCAGGCCAAAACTGACGTTAGAGGCACCACAGGTGGTGTTGACTTTCAATTCTTCGCGCAGCCGACGCACCAGATGCATCACCTGCAAACCCGAGCTATTGATTGCTCCAATCGGCATCACCAACGGATCGACCACTACATCGCTGTAATGAATGCCGTAGTCAGCCGCGCGTTCAATAATTTTCTTGGCGACTTTAAAACGCTCATTTGGATCTTCAGAAATACCGGTCTCATCATTGGAGATCGCCACAACTGAGGCACCGTATTTGGCTACCAGCGGCAGGACACGCTCAAGAACTTCATCTTCACCGGTCACAGAGTTAACCAGCGCTTTACCCTGATAAACAGACAGGCCGGCTTCCAGTGCTTCGATAATCGACGAATCAATACTCAGTGGTACATCGGTAATCGACTGCACCAGCTGAATAGCCTCGGCGAGAATCCGTGGCTCATCGGCTAACGGGATACCCGCATTGACGTCGAGCATCTGGGCACCCGCCGCTACCTGCGCCAGCGCATCGGATTCGACGCGGCTGTAGTCACCATTTTTCATTTCTTCGGCGAGAATCTTGCGCCCGGTGGGATTGATGCGCTCACCAATAATCACAAATGGCTGATCAAAGCCAATTTTGACTTCTCGAGTAGCGGAACTGATGGTGGTGATAGTCATGTCTCTCTCCAAAAAATTATCGGTTCGGATGCCAGGGAGAACGATCTCCTAGCACCCGGGTTTTTTCTACGATCTCGGCAATTCGGTGTTCCTGCTTGTAAGCCATCAGGTGCACGCCGCTGACGCCCTTCATCTCACGAATCTGCTCAACCATCTCGATACAGATATTAACCCCTTCCTGCTTTTGATCTTCGGCGCCAGCGAGACGCTTGATCACTGCATCGGGAATATGCACACCGGCAACATTTTTGCGAATCCACTCCGCGGACTTGGCCGACGCGAGCGGGCCGACACCAGGCAGAATATAAACTTTCTCATGCAATCCCATATCACAGACTTGAGCCATATAGTTTTTCAGCATGTCGATATCAAAACAGTACTGAGTCTGCACAAACTGGGCACCGGCAGCGACTTTTTTCGCCAGTCGCAGCGGCCGATAGTCAAACGGCGGAGCAAAAGGATTAGCCGCCGCACCGAGAAATATCTGCGGTGGCGCGGTCAGCTTGCGCCCGCTTAAAAATTGTCCGTCATCACGCATACCACGCAACATCGACAGCGAGGTCATGCAATCCATATCGAAAACCGGTTTAGCTTCCGGGTGGTCACCAGACTGCACTCCATCACCAGTGAGACAGAGAATATTCGAAACGCCCATAGCCGACGCGCCGAGCACATCGCCCTGCATAGCGATACGATTTTTATCGCGACAGGAGATCTGCATAATCATTGAATAGCCGCGCCGAGTCAGCAGTGCACACATACCGACGCTGGACATATGGCAGTTGGCTCCAGAGCCGTCAGTGGCATTGATTGCATCGACATAGCCGTCAAACATCTGCGCTCGCTCATAGACTTCGGCCGGATCCGCAGAGTCCGGTGGTGCAATTTCAGCGGTCACTGCAAACTGGCCAGCACGCAAAACACGCTCAAAGCGCCCGGGCGAGACATGACCCGGCAATATCGGCAGGTTTTCGCCCGCTAAGGGTTCATCATCAAAAATCATATCTCAGCGATCCCCAATTTTTTCCTTACCTCACGCAACCAGGCACTGGTGCCATTGAGACGCGAATCCAGAGGTGGTTGAATCACCTGGATGGTCGACTGCGGTTCACCAATGCGCTGACTGCCCTCCCAAGCGGTGACCCAGACACAGGTCATATCCGGCTTGACCTCGCAGCTGCCATCACCGCGCACACCGCCACAGGGGCCATTGCGCAAAGTCTTCGGACAATTCATCGGACAGGCTAGTCCGGTTGAGCCAAGTGTGCACTGGCCGCAGGATTTGGAGTCGAACAGGAACCCTTTGACAACCTTTTCGACGTCAGCAAACGGCCCGTCGAGACGCCGGTAGCCAACCTTATTCCAGACTGGATGCAGAATTAGAAGCAGTTTCTCAAAGGCTTTGTAGATCCGATGCAGCCAGCTCGCATTGCGCACAGACCAGTAGCGAACACTTTTCATTGCGCGTCTACCTTGAGACCTTTTCCAGCCACCAGCGCGGCAATGTCTTCATTGGAATAGGCTTGCTCAATCTCGCTGGCAAATTGATCGGCCAACTCTTGCGGACTGCCCTGCTCTGTAATGTTCATGCTAACCCGTCGCCAGTCCTCGAGATACTCATCACTGCCTCCGCGACCAGCGCGCATAGCCGCACGATCTATAGCCGCTTGAAAACGGTGACTCAGAATAGTTTTGCCACGTTCGCGGCCGCGCTTAACCAGAACCTGAGCCGGAATATCACGCCAAAACACTTCTATTTTTTGCATTGCAAACTCCGCTCGGCTAGCTTAATTTTAAAATCTGCGCATCCAGAGCAGTGTGCAAATCACCGTATCCACAGTGATGGTGTTGAAACACTAGGTCCAAATAATCAGCGGCCTTCTGCGCCGCCAAAACCAGCTTTTGTTCCTGGCGCTGAGACAGGTAAACGAGTTTTTTATAATGGGCAAAAAACTGCTGCCGCAATTCGGGATGCTTATCGAGCTGCAACCCTCTTATGACCAAACGCTCAAAGTGCTCAACCAAAAAGTCGGTGAGATAAAATGTCCCCAACTCCTGTTCAGCAAGCGCGGAAAACTGGTGTTCTCCAGCAAAAAACGCGTAACAGTGCGCGCCAGGCAGCCTCTCAATATTTTCTTCGGCCAGAAGCTGATCAATCTCACCACCGGTCCCGCAATCGCCATAGGCGACAAAAATATGCTGATACTTGCCCCGATTTTCGGCGATCTTTGCCCGCAGTTTCGCCGGTATCAACTTCGGGGTGTTGTGTAACTCAGCATCGAGACACTGCAAATCCATCTGAGACCAAAGACTGCTGTGCTCGAGGCCGGTATTTTTCAGCCAGACTATTTCACGAGCCAGTGCACCGCAGGCAATCACTAAAAGTTTTGCCTGCGTCACATCAGACATTAGGCAGTCTCAAGCGCCCTGCGCTCGGACACTAAACGAATCGCGGTGGTCGCCGCTTCAGCCGCATCACGACAATAGGCGTCGGCACCTACAGCAAGACCAAACTCTTCGTTAAGCGGTGCGCCGCCAACCATAACAATGTATTTATCGCGCAGGCCCTGTTCTTTGAGCGCGTCGATAACCACTTTCATGTAGGGCATGGTGGTGGTAAGCAGAGCGGACATTCCAAGAATATCGGGCTGATGACGTTCCAGCGCCGCAAGGTATTCTTCCACCGAGTTATTGATGCCCATGTCGTGAACTTCAAACCCGGCACCTTCCATCATCATCGCGACCAAATTTTTGCCGATATCGTGAATATCACCCTTCACGGTGCCAATCACCATCGTACCAACCGGCTTGGCGCCCGTCTCGGCCAATAATGGTTTGAGGATAGCCATCCCACCTTTCATGGAATTGGCTGCTAACAGCACTTCCGGGACGAATAGAATTCCGTCACGGAAGTCGATGCCGACCACAGTCATACCGTCGACCAGCGCTTCGCTAAGTACACGCTCAGCTGACCAGCCACGAGAGAGCAGGATCTCAGTACCTTCTTCAATTTCTTCTTTTAGCCCGTCATACAAATCGTCATGCATCTGCAGAACCAGGTCCTCGTCGGAGAGGTCGGCCAGGATAATATCGTCTTCGTCAGACATGTTTAATTCCTTAAAAAAGCGTTAACTTAATAATCACGGTCGGCAAAAGAACCTTTGCGACGCGCCATAAAGTCTAAAAGAGACTCGTCTACTGCAGGGTCAATGGCCGGTGCCTGATACTCGTTGAGCATCTTTTTCCACAATCCATTGGCGCGCTGCGCGGCATCCAGAGCGCCATCCGCAGTCCACTGCTCGAAGCTATTGTTATCTGCTACGGTCGAACGATAGAACGCAGTTTCAAAATTACGCAATGTGTGCTCCGAACCCAGATAATGTTTGCCTGGGCCCACTTCACGCACTGCATCGAGGGCCTGACCATTCTCAGACATATCCATGCCACCGAGCAGCACGCCTATCATGCTGGCCTGGTCGCAATCCATAATAAATTTCTCATACCCCATAGCCAGACCACCCTCGAGCCAACCAGCCGTGTGCAACATAAAATTAACACCGGCCAGCGCAGAGGTTTGAAGGGTATTAGCAGCCTCATAGGCTGCCTGTGCATCGGGCAGTTTGGAACCACAGAGCCCGCCGCCACTGCGGAACGGCACACCAAGGCGGCGCGCCAGAGCGGCAGCTGCGTAGATCACCATGCTTGGCTCAGGAGTACCAAAAGTCGGTGCACCAGTTGCCATTGAAACAGCCGCCGCGAAAGTGCCAAAAATGACCGGCGCACCAGGACGAATTAACTGAGTAAAGGCAATACCGGCCAGCGCTTCGGCGAGAATTTGCGTCACGGTGCCAGCAGTGGTCACAGGCGACATCGCACCAGCAAGAATAAAGGGTGAGATCACTGTAGCCTGATTATTGCGAGCATAAACCTTTAGTGAACCGAGCATGGTGCCGTCATAAACCATGGGCGAGTTGACATTGATCAAGCTGGTCAAAACACAGTTCTGGTCAACAAATTCTTCACCAAACACCAGCTTGGCCATATCCACAGTATCTTGCGCACGCTCATGATGGGTCACTGAGCCCATCAATGGCTTGTCACTGTGTTTGAAGTGGCTGTAAACCATATCGAAGTGGCGCTTGTTAACCGGCAGGTCAACCGGCTCGCAGATGGTGCCGCCAGAGTGATGCAGGCCGGGCGCCATATAGGCGAGCTTTACGAAATTATCAAAATCTTCGATGGTGGCGTAACGGCGGCCTTTATCGATATCGTGAACAAAGGGTGAGCCGTAAGCGGGAACTAAAACCGTTCGCGGTCCACCAATAATGACGTTGCGTTCAGGATTGCGCGCGTATTGTACATATTCTCTTGGCGCAGTCGCTTGAATCAGCGAGCGACACAGGCCCTTGGGGAAATGGACACGGGTGCCACGCACATCAGCACCAGCATTTTTCCAGATCTCCAGTGCTTCAGGATCATCGAGAAAATCGATACCAATCTCTTCAAGGAGAATATCTGCGTTATCTTCAATCAGCTGCAGGCTTTCTTCGCTGAGATATTCCATATAAGGGATTTTGCGCTCGATAAAAGCCGCCTTTTCAACCACCTTATTTTCTCGTGCTTCGCGACGCCCTTCACGGCCGCCACCCTTTCTTCTACTCGCTCTTTCACTCATCCTGCACCATCCGTTTAAGGGCCCGAAGCGCCCTGCTCAGTAGTCTAATAATTCGCGAGTGTGTGCCTGTTTACCAAGTTCCGCATCCAGCTTCGCGACCGTCTGATACATCTACGCGACACCGCCTTTTTAGATCATCGGCGACGCTTTTTTTGCCTGCCAGAGAAAGCAACCCTCAGCCAGCAATCACAACACCCCTAAACCAGCACCTTGCTACGCACGCAAGGCACTGTTGTTCGCATCAAAGGGAGACTCTTCAATCACTGTAGCGCGGTAGCGCTCACCGAGAATTTCGATCTCCAACTCTGTCCCAATGGCTGCGTAGCCCGCTTTAACAATGCCCAGAGCCAGCGATTTTTCAGTGCGAAAGCCATAACCTCCAGACGTGGCACGGCCAACCAGAATGCCGTCCTTGTAGAGACCCTCGGAACCACGGGCATCAGCGTCTTTAATTCCATGCACTTCCAGCGTCGCAAACGCGTTTTCAAAACCGCGCTCTTGCCATGCTTGCAGCGCTTGCTTGCCGACAAAATCACACTCTTTGTCGAGCTTCACAAAGCGATCGAGACCAGACTCCAGCGCCGCGTATTCAATCGACATTTCGCGCGGGATAAGACGATAGGATTTCTCCAGTCGCATGGAGTCCATCGCGCGGATACCAAACGGCTTGATATCAAATTCAGCACCGGCCTTCATCAGCTCATCGAAGATATAGTTTTGCATTTCGATGGGGTGATGCAGCTCCCAGCCCAGCTCACCGACAAAGTTCACTCGCAGCGCTTCAGCCTGCGCATAGCCGACATTGATCGACTTACCGGTCAACCACTTAAAGCTGTCGTTGGACAGATCGCTGTCGGTCAGTTTTTGAAGAACATCGCGAGCACGCGGCCCCGCCAGCACCAGCACACCCATCTGGGTAGTGATCTTTTGCAGATTAACTGAGCCATCTTCAGGCGCTAGCTTGGTCAGATAATCCCAGTCATGCCGCTCGTTGGCGCCAGCAAAAACCAGGTAATAGCTATTTTTAGCGCGCTTGTAGACAGTAAATTCGGCGCGCACACCACCATTTTTAGAGAGCATGTGGCAGAGACCTATGCGGCCAACAGTTACTGGCACGGTGTTGGCCAGAATCGAGTTCAACCAAGCCTCGGAACCGCGACCCGTCACGGTGCACTTAGCGAACGCCGACATATCCAGAACACCCACTTTGGAAGTGACATGACGGCATTCCTGACCGACGAAATCAAAGTAGTTGGAACGGCGGAAAGAGTTCTTCTCAACAATACGGCCATCATCCAGTGCTTTGGAGTGATTTTTATTCCATAGCGTATCGTCTTTATTCAGATCAGCTTCAGACAACGAGTAGTCAAGTGGCGCAAACCAGTTGGGGCGCTCCCAACCATAGACAGTGCCAAAAACCGCACCGAGCGCTTTCATGCGATCGTAACAGGGCGAAGTCTTTAGCGGCCGCGCGGCGCTGCGTTCTTCGTCCGGATAGTGGTTTTTGAAGACGTGATCATAAGCTTCCTCGTTCTTGGTACGCAGATAACCTCGCGTCGCATAGGGACCAAAGCGACGCGGATCAACGCCCATCATGTCGACCGTAGGCTCACCGTCGACAATCCACTCAGCGAGCTGCCAGCCAGCTCCACCAGCGGCGGTGATGCCGAAACTGTGTCCTTCATTTAACCAGAAGTTCTTTAATCCCCAGGCGGGACCCACAATCGGGTTACCATCTGGCGTATAGGCGATAGCGCCGTTATATATAGTCTTGATACCGACTTCAGCAAAGGCCGGAACACGGCTCATGCAGGCCTCAACATGAGGCATCAAGCGATCGAGATCGCCATTAAACAATTCATATTCAGACTGATCGCTAGGGCCATCGACATAACAGCAAGGTGCGCCCTCCTCATAGGGGCCGAGGATCATGCCGCCCGCCTCTTCACGCAGATAATAGCCGGCGTCTGATTCGCGAAGAACCGCCTGCTCAGGTAAACCTGCCGCCTTGCGGGCGAGAATATCGGGATGCGGATCGGTGACAATGTACTGGTGCTCAACCGGAATAACCGGAATATCCAAACCGACCATCTCGCCGGTTTTGCGCGCAAAATTACCGGTACAAGAGACGACGTGCTCACAGGCAATATCGCCCTTGTCGGTCTTAACAATCCAACTGTTGTCAGGCTGCTGCTCGAGATCGAGAACCGCTGTATTGCGATAAATTTCGGCACCGCGTGAACGGGCGCCCTTGGCCAAAGCCTGAGTCAGGTCGGCCGGCTGAATATAGCCGTCGTCTGGATGCTGAATCGCCCCGATCAAACCCTCAGTATTACACATCGGCCATACTTCTTTGACCTGCTCCGGCGTGAGAAAGTTAACCTCAACACCGACAGTCTGGGCAACACCGGAATAATATCGGTACTCGTCCATTCGGTCTTCGGTGGCCGCCAGACGAATATTGGATACGACACTAAAACCCACAGTCTGCTCAGTCTCTTTCTCCAGCTCATGATAGAAGTCGACCGAGTATTGATGCAGCTTACCCACCGAGTAACTCATATTGAACAGCGGCAACAGACCGGCAGCATGCCAAGTTGAACCCGAGGTCAACTCTTTGCGCTCAACCAGAACCACATCGCTCCAGCCTTTTTTCGCAAGATGATACAGCGTGCTGACACCGACCACGCCACCACCGATTACTACTACTTTTGCCTTTGTCTTCATAGACTACACTCAACTGTCATAAGAGGGGTTTAGAATATCGCCATTTTTCGCAGTGTAACTGTCAATCTGACTCTGACAGGGCGCAATTACGACAATCATATATCCGCAGGCGTCATCACTCAGGCAAGTCACGATTGCCGCGCTGGAGTCGTTTTTAGAACAGCACCGGCCGGTCTCAGAAAGCCGTGACAGCGACGCTTTGCGGAAGATGGCGTGTCCCTGGCCGAGCGGCCAGACCAATTGATCAAACAGGCCCCAAGAAAGCCTGATTAACGGAGTAAACGAGCATGAGTGATATCGAAATTGCACGCAATGCCAGCACCAAACCTATTACTGAAATCGCTGCCGGACTCGGCATCCCCGACAATGCGATTATTCCCTATGGCCGGGTTAAGGCGAAGATAGATCCTGAGTATATTGAAACATTGAAAGACAAGCCTGACGGCAAGCTGATTCTGGTTACCGCTATCACCCCAACACCGGCAGGTGAAGGTAAAACAACGACGTCAGTAGGCCTGACTGACGGTCTTAATCGGATTGGCAAAAACGCACTGGTCTGCCTGCGCGAGCCAAGCCTCGGTCCCTGCTTTGGCATGAAGGGCGGAGCCGCTGGTGGTGGTTATGCTCAAGTCGTTCCAATGGAAGATATCAACCTGCACTTTACTGGTGACTTCCACGCTATCGGTGCCGCACACAATCTCCTGTCGGCCCTGATCGACAACCATATCCACTGGGGCAATAGCCTCGAGCTCGACGCTCGACGCATCGTTTGGAAGCGCGTAGCGGATATGAATGACCGCGCTCTGCGCAGCATCAGCTGTGGTCTCGGCGGACCTGGTAATGGTTTCCCGCGCGAGGATGGGTATGACATCACTGTGGCTTCTGAAGTAATGGCAATCTTCTGTCTGGCTACCGACCTCGAAGACTTGAAAGCGCGGTTAAACAGAATTGTGGTGGGCTATACCCGCGATCACAAACCTGTTCATGCCAGCGAAATACTCGGCACTGGCGCTATGACCGTGCTGCTGAAAGATGCTCTGGCACCTAACCTGGTACAGACTCTGGAAAATAACCCGGCCATTATCCATGGCGGCCCGTTTGCCAATATTGCTCACGGCTGCAATTCGGTTATCGCCACCAAGACCAGTCTTAAACTGGCCGACTATGTGGTTACTGAAGCCGGTTTCGGAGCCGACCTGGGCGCAGAGAAATTCTTCGACATCAAATGTCGTGCCGCAGGCCTTAGCCCCGATGCGGCCGTTATCGTCGCCACCACCCGCGCGCTAAAAATGCACGGCGGTGTCGCCAAAGAAGATCTCAACCAGGAAGATCTCGATGCTCTCCGTGATGGCTGCTGCAATCTGGTCCGCCATATTGAAAACGTCAAGGCCTTCGGTGTGCCTGTGGTCGTGGCAATTAACCGCTTCTCGCTCGATACCGACGCGGAAATCGCACTGATTCAAGAGATTGCTGTGGCCAACGGTGTTAAGGCTGTCGAGTGCACACACTGGTCAGATGGCGGTGCCGGAACCGAGCAACTGGCACATGAGGTGGTTGCACTGGTCGATAGTGGTCACGCCAACTTCGCGCCGTTGTACCCCGACGAGATGCCAATTTGGGACAAGATCAAAACCATTGCCACACGCCTCTATCGCGCCGACGATATTATCGCCGACCAGAAGATCCGCGATCAGATTCGCAATCTTCAGGAAAGCGGTTACGGCCACTTCCCGGTGTGTATTGCGAAAACTCAATACAGCTTCTCGACTGATCCCAATCGCAAAGGTGCGCCATCCAATCATGTGGTTGCGATTCGTGAAGTGCGGCTCTCAGCCGGTGCCGGATTTATTGTGGTGGTCTGTGGTGACATTATGACTATGCCCGGTCTGCCACGTATCCCGGCAGCCAACAGTATCGATATGGATGAAAATGGCGAGGTGGTTGGTCTGTTTTAATCGCGCCACGTCATGCTGTGTGTATCAATTAAAGCGGGCGCTCGCAGGGGCGCCCGTTTTTTTTCGAAGAAACATTTTTCCCTCATTCTCCGCTTGATGGACATGAATAACATTAGCAAGGTCCAAATTGACCCGCTAAACTGATCCGGTATTTTCACAAGGTCATCAATCATTCGATGAGTCAGCCGGACCGCGTCAGATCATCTACGATCACAATTCTGTTGATTATTATTGCCAGCGTCGTCGCATGGGTGTTTCTACCCGTAACGTCGACAAAGCCGGCCGCAATAGCTGACCCACTGACAATCAGTGTGGCGGATAATGACTATCTCGGCAGTGCAAACTGTGCCGGCTGTCACAGCCAGGCCTATCAGGAATGGCAGGGGTCCCATCATGATATGGCGATGCAACATGCCACACCGGCAACTATTAAAGGCAACTTTGATAATGCCGTATTTAGCCTTCCAACGTCCCACACCAGCGCTGAATTTTTTACCCGCCAGGATGGTTTTTATGCGCGCTTAAAAGGCATCGATGGCAAACTTGAAGAATATAAAATTCTCTACACCTTTGGCACCGAGCCGCTGCAGCAGTATCTGGTCGCCTTCCCCGATGGGCGCCTACAACAATTGCCCGTAGCGTGGAATACACGGACTCAACAATGGTTTGATCCTCAGCCAGAACTGAAAGCACAGCCGTCTGAATGGGTGCATTGGACTGAGGGCGGCAAAAACTGGAACAGTATGTGTGCAGATTGTCACAGCACAGCGGTGGAGAAAAACTTTGATTTGACCAACAACAGTTACACCACCAGAGTTGCCGAAATCGATGTCGGCTGTGAGTCCTGTCATGGCCCGGGGAAACACCATGTCGAGACGGTCAGTGCGGCGACTTTTGATCCAAGTGTAGATAATCTGCAGCTGAAAATGTTGGCTGGCGACAATCCTCAATGGGTCGTGGATCAATGTGGCCGCTGTCATGCCCGACGCCAAATGCTCACAGCCAAGTTCGAACATAACAGCAATAATTTGCTCGACCACTACTTGCCGACACTGATTAATCCACCAAATTATCACAGCGACGGACAGATACTCGATGAGGTCTTTGTCTATGGCTCTTTTGTGCAGAGCAAAATGTATCAGGCCGGTGTCAGCTGTTTGGACTGTCATCAGCCCCACAGCGGAAAACTAAAGGCCGAAGGCAATCAGCTCTGTGGCAGCTGCCACCAAAGCGACCAATTTGATACGCCACAACATCATCAACACAGTAAAGATGCGCAGCGCCTGTCCATAGGCGCCGTCTCCGGGACAGGAGCGCAATGCATTGATTGCCATATGCCCGGACGGCTTTACATGGGTAATGATTATCGGCGAGATCACAGTTTCCGAATTCCGCGCCCAGATCTGACCGTCGCCCATAACACGCCTAATGCCTGCAATGACTGTCATAGCGATCAGAGTGCCGAATGGGCGGCGGCTAGTGTCGAGAGCTGGTTTGGCCCCGATCGACCTGCACATTTTTCAGACATCCTCACTCAGGCGCACAGCCAGCCAGATCAGTCTATCCAGCCGCTGGTAACGTTAATAAATGATGTAACACAGCCGACAATTGCTCGCGCAACGGCGGTCTCCTTGCTCGCGCCAACAGTATCACTGCTGGCAGTGGAGTCAGCCATCATAAATGCCAGCAGCGACCCGAATGCATTGCTGCGCACAATTGCAGCTCAGTCGCTTGATGCGAGCACCAACAAACTCGCGCCGCTGTTACTACTGCTGGAGGATCCGGTTCGCGCTGTGCGTATCGCCGCCGCGCAGGCACTCGCCGATGTGCCGGAAGCGCAGATCCCAGCAGCCTTCACTGAGGCTTATAAAAGCGCCAATCAGGAGTATCAAACCTCGCTGATGGTGAATGCAGACTTTCCCTCTGGCCGTCTGCAAATGGCTGTGGACGAGCATCGCCGGAGCAATCTTGATAAAGCCGCTGAACGCTATCGGGAGACATTATCCATTGACGGGCGGTTTAATGCGGCACGTATGAATTTGGCCCAGCTCTATTACAGCCAACAACAGCTGGATAAAGCCGAACAGCTTTACAGAACAGTGATCGATCAGGAACCCCAGGCCAGCGAGGCGCACTATAGCCTCGGTCTGTTAATGGCTGAAAAAGGTGACTATAAAGAGGCTGCCAGCGCGTTAAAACAGGCCGCGATCAACGGCAATAATCCCCGTGCCTGGTACAACTTAGCGATCCTCTATCAACAGTCGGGGCAATCGATGCTCGCGGAACAGGCCTATCTCAAGGCGCTCGAACTGAGACCCAAGGATGCGCAGTTTATCAATGGTTTGGTCAGCCTCTATGGCCAGCAGCAGCGATGGTTTAAAGCCAAAAAACTGATTGACCGGGCACTGACAGATGACCCGGCCAATCGACATTTACTGCAGTTGAAAGGCGCCGTAGAACAGCGCCTCGGCAATTAATTACTTCAGCGCGGCAGCCGCTCGCGCAAGCAGATCGCCGGCATAGTTCATTGCATGAAAAATAATCGTCTGTTCATGTGAGCCAGTGACCAGATGGGCGCCTGGGCCCGTCGCATAAATCGCCACATCCTCCCCGCCATGCGTTTCACCACCCATGGGCACCAGTACTTCCTGATGGAAACCGGGGGCCTCTGTATCCACAGCCGACAAATCTCCTCGCCCGGCTACTGGCTTGGTGTAATAGACTTTATCCGCATTGGTCTCAGCACCCAGATCATGAACCCCGAGGCCATTACTGTAGCTCAACGTCGTGTAGGGCAAGCCATCAGCAGCCAGACTCGGCTTATCAGCACCAGGCGCCACCACCTTGCCCAAAATTGGATTGCCGCGCTTGGGATAGCCTGCCATGGTCATCACATGGCTATGGTCCGCGGTGACTATAATTAACGTCTCATCCGGGTTTGTAGCGTCGACCGCGGCCTGCACCGCACGCGACAATTCGACTGTTGCATTAAGTGCACTGAAGGCATTGTTGGCATGATGGCCGTGATCAATACGCCCCGCCTCGACCATCAGAAAAAATCCCTGCGGGTTATTATCCAGAATCTCGATCGCCTTACGGGTCATATCGGTGAGCGAAGGCTCGCCCGTCTCGCTATTTTGGCGATCTGCTTCGTACCGCATATGTGACATGTTGAACAGACCAAAAAGGTGCTCAGTCGTAGCCAGCTCGACAGCCTCCAAGCCACTGCTATCCGACACATAATCGCCCTCGGGATAGAGTGATGACCACTCCTCAATCAGGTTGCGGCCATCATTGCGCTCGCCGGTCTGACGCGCTATCTCGGCAGATGATGGTTCGTCTGACGAGGATTCTTGACTAACCTCGTTCGGTAAAAACTCACGGCGACCGCCGCCCAACGCCACTTCGATACCATTGATCTCACTGCCGGGATACCGGGCTTTGAGATTGCGCTCGAAATGAATCAGCTGCGAGGCAATATCTTCACAGCCCGCGGCAATCGCCTCAGCAGGCATGTTTGAGGGATTTTCCCAATCGCGACTGGCTGATTTGGCATAGGTAGCAGCGGGTGTGGCATGAGTAATCCGTGCGGTCGAGACAATTCCGGTAGATAACCCGGCTATTTCCGCTAACTCCAAAGCAGTAAACAGTTCGTTGCCCCGGCCTGACTCGCAGTCACCATGATGCACATTTTCATCAATACCAATCACACCGACATCGGTCTTAACGCCACTGATAATGGCTGTCATAGTGCCAGCAGAATCTGGGGTTTGCGCGTCGACATTGTAGGTTTTGGACAGACCAACAAAAGGGAATTTACCAAAGCTAAGACTGTTCTCTTCACCCGAGACACCCTGTTGCTGTCCCTCAAAAATACGCGCAGCGGTGACCGTGGCCACCCCCATGCCGTCACCGACAAAGAGAATAATATTTTTCGCCGACCCGGGTTCAAGCGCCAGACGCTGCGCTTGTCTGTTAGTTTCAGTAATCGCCGCTGCCGAAGCCTGATACCAGCTGTTCTCTGTGCTCTTCAAAAGCGCAGCGCGGGCAGCCGTATCAGCTATCGCGGTTGTCTTGTTCTCAGCTGAACAGGCCGTTAGGAGTATAACGCCAAGGCTGACAGCCACGAGATTACCGGACTTTACAGCCACCGGTCGCGGAATATTTTTCATAGTGTTCCCCAATAAATTATTGTTTTAAATTGCTCAAAATCCCGTATTTCAAGAAGACCCAAGTATGCCACTGCGAGAATAAAACCGGGAGAGCTAAACGAGAAAAAAGCGCAGTGCTGAGGAGCGGATTGTCTAGCACGACTGAATAGAGCGGTTTGAATGGAGTGGCTGTGAATAGAGTGATTTAGATAGAGCCGACCGGCGCGTTATGGCTCAAAGTGCAACAACTCATCGACATCGAGACCATGGGCTTTGGCTATTTTAAACAGCTGCCACAACGATACGATGGCTTGAGGATTTTGTTCCATTCTCTGATATTGACGCAGTGACAGCTCGTAGTCGGCCATATCTTCCTGCACCATATTTTTATTATTTCGCAGCGTGACAATACGCTTTTGCAGTTTTTCTTGTAACTGCAAAAATTCGTCGTAATACGCGGAGTCAGCATTTGGGCGCTGCATATCAGTTTGCTCAGATACCTGTTGACGTGACAAGCCAAGCTTGGCATATTGAAAATCACACCAACACGCCATGCTTGACGTCTTCCTTGACGAAAATTTGAAGTGAATCGCATTGCTAAATCGGTGTGAAAATCGGGCTAGCACATTGCCCGGCTAATGGATGACTCGGCGCTATACACAGCACGAGCAACGTAAAAGGAGTTACAACAAGTGAACCAGAAGCTGTTCTTTAAACCCCTCAAATGCTTTAAACCCTCTGCCAAACCGGCCTTTGCCGCCCTGCTTGCTCTGTTATTCAGTTGTGTGCTGCCTGGCTGCGCCAACTATGCCGAGCAGCCAAACTACGATCTAGATCGACTAACCCTCAACCGCAGCGCGGCGTTCACTCAGCGCGAACTGATTAATCAGGCCCTCAAAGAGCCCAACCACAGCGACGCTGAACGCAAGACAGCGCTTGTAAACAGCTACTGTGACCTGGCCTATCGATCAATAATTTATATTTCCCCAGACAAAACGCCTGACGCCTGCCACAGTCTCGGCAACCGTCAGCGCAGCTGCGCCTATAAAATGCATATCTGCATCAGGAATTGCCCGCTGCGAGCAGGCAACTGTGAACCCTGCATCGACCGCGCCAGAGAATGCCTGACTGAGTAATTCTGGCAGGCACCCGCTTAGTCACTAGTCGGACCGTAGGCATAAAATCCACCTCGCTCAAGCGCAGCACGATACGCTGGACGCTGCTGAACACGCTCGCGGTAGGCAACAATATTTGGCAACTTATTCAGTGAATGCAGCAACGGAGCAATCTCAACCACAAAAGAGACTTGAATATCAGCACCGGAAAAACGGTTGCCTACCAACCAGTCAACACCCTCCAGAGCTTTATCGATATAACCAAGGTGGCGCTGCAACTCGTCGCTGATTCGCGGTTGCAGCGCCGCGCCGGCTTCACCCAGACGTGCCGTATAGAGCTTCAACATCAGCGGCAACATGGCGCTGCCCTCGGCATAATGCAGCCACTGCATATACTGTTCATACTCATGACTGTCCGCCTTAGGCTGCAGACGGCCATTGCCATAGTGACGCAGAATGTAGTCAATAATGGCGCCGGACTCGATGACAGTGGTAGCGTTATCGGTCAGAACCGGTGATTTACCCAGCGGGTGAATCTGCTCGAGTTCAGGTGGTGCCAGATTGGTTTCAGCATCGCGCTGATAGGTTTTAAGCTCATAGTCGAGAGATAACTCCTCGAGCAACCACAAAATACGTTGCGAACGAGAGTTATTAAGATGGTGAACAGTTAGCATAGTGATCTCTTATTAATCTGTTATTAGAGGATAAAAAGATACCGCACTGACAGTGCAATGTCGCATCAGTATAGCGAAAAGCTCTGAGTAAATCGCAGTTATCAGATCTCAACGACACGATTGATTGTTCTCTCCTGTCAGCCATTGTAAGCTAGCGCGCATCACTGATTGCGTCCCGAGATAACTTTGTCGAAAGTCTTTACTTACCCGCCGTTGCGCTCAATGCGCGATCATTTTAAATGCCCAAACTGTGCTCAGCCATTGGAGCGATTGAGCGATCAGCCGCAGACTTTTCGCTGTAGCAATAATCACAGTTTCGACATAGCCCGCGAGGGCTACCTCAACCTGCTGCTGGCACAGCACAAACGCAGCCGCAACCCCGGCGACAGCGATGAAATGATCCGCAGCAGGCAGCGCTTTTTAGAGGCCGGTTACTACCGTCCGCTATCAGAGGCCGTTGTCGCGGCGGTGGCCGACTCGGCCAAGGGCTTTGACCAAACTGTATTGGATCTGGGTTGCGGAGAGGGTCATTATCTGCAGCAGCTACGTGAGGCGTCAGCTGAGCTTGGACTGATCGGTATGGATATTTCCAAGTTTGCTGTGCGCCTGGCGGCGAAGCGCAAACTGAATGCGCGTCTGGCGGTGGATAGCGTGTTCTCTATTCCGCTGTTTGATAACAGCGTCGATACGGCAGTTTCAGTGTTTTCACCCATCAGCGTGGAGGAGACAGCACGGGTTTTAAAGCCCGGTGGTAAACTGATTATGGTAGGTCCCGGCGAAGAACATCTCTCCGGACTCACCGCACTGATCTATGAACACACTGTTCCCCATCGCGGCAATTACGAAGGCCTGGATGCCGCGAATCAATTGAGCTTATTGCAGCAGGTGGAGATCAAGCAGAGCATAACCGTCAGTGGCTGCGATATTCTCGATCTATTAAAAATGACGCCCTATTACTGGCATAGCCGCCCGGAGCAACAGCAGTTGCTGGCTCAGCTTGACAAACTTGAAACGCCAATCCACTTTTACCTCAAACTTTACCAAAATCAGAGCAGCTGATATGACCGAGGCGGAAGAACAGTTTTTACTGCGCAACCAATTGCCTGACAGTTATCTCGACAGTGCAGAAAAATGGTTCAGCCGATTAATCGAAGCATACAAAGCCCCACAACATCCGGCATTGGTTATCGGCATTAATGGCACTCAGGGCTCTGGAAAATCTACCCTTGCCGACTACCTCTGTACGGTCCTCAACGAACGCTATGATCTGCACTGCGTATCGCTGTCGATTGATGATTTCTATCTGACCAAAGATCAGCGTCACCAGCTCGCCACCGAGGTTCATCCATTGCTGGCAACGCGAGGTGTTCCGGGAACCCATGATATCGCCCTGGCGTTGCAGACTCTCGATAGTTTGCTTACCCAAAATGATGCTGGCGAAACGATTGTCCCGCGCTTTGACAAAAGCTGCGATGATCGCCAGCCACTAAGTCAATGGGACAAAGTCAGCGGTGCAGTGGATATTATTGTCTTGGAAGGTTGGTGTATCGGCGCCAAGCCGCAACAGGAAGCTGCTCTGTCTGAAGCGATAAATAAGCTTGAGACCAAACAGGATGCCGAAGGCATCTGGCGACACTATATAAATAAGACATTGGCCAATGACTATCAGGCACTTTTTAAGCGTATAGACCAGTTGGTTATGTTGCGCGCGCCCTCGTTCGAAACCGTTTTCAACTGGCGCCGGGAACAGGAAGAAAAATTGATTGCCCGGCTCGGCGACTCGGCCCAGCACCATAGTGGCATTATGTCAGCGCAACAGGTCGCTGACTTTATAGCCCACTACCAGAGGATCACCGAGCACAGCCTGCGCGAGATGCCCGAGCGCGCCGACCATCTCTTCCAGCTAGACGATCAGCGCCGAATTACAAGTGCCCAATAATCTACTGTAATCAGTCAAATGCGTGACGCAGAACAATGGTCTCGACGCGATCTGGGCCGGTCGAAACGACGTCTACCGGCGCACCGATCAGCTCTTCAATGCGGGTGATATAAGCACGCGCGGCGGCAGGCAAATCATCCAGACTCTGAGCGCCAACGGTCACTTCCGACCAACCAGGCATGCTCTCATATACCGGTGAGATATCTTCAAAATCATCTGCATGGGTCGGAATTCCCGCGTCACTGCCATCCGAATTTTTATAACCAGTGCAAATTTTGACTTCATCTAGACCATCGAGAACATCCAGCTTGGTAAGACAAATGCCAGAGATGCTATTGATCAGGACGGCCTGATGCAGTGCGACTGCGTCAAACCACCCACAGCGCCGCTCACGACCGGTGGTAGTGCCAAACTCATGGCCTTTTTCACCCAGATACTTGCCGATTTCGCAGTGCAGTTCGGTGGGGAAAGGCCCGGACCCAACACGTGTAGTGTAGGCCTTGGTGATACCCAGAATATAATCGATATAGAGTGGTCCAAAACCGGTTCCAGTGGCGGCACCACCGGCAGTGGTATTAGATGATGTCACATAGGGATAGGTGCCATGATCGATATCCAGCAGTGAACCCTGAGCACCCTCAAATAGTATATCTGCACCCGCCGCGCGAGCGTCGTGCAGGATTTTGGTAACATCGCCTTTCATTGGCAACAGTGCTTGAGCCCACTCTTTGGCTTCTGCCAGGGTAGCGTCATAGTCAACCGGCTCGGCTTTGTAATATTCCGTCAGCGCGAAGTTATGATAGTCGACCACTTCTTTCAGTTTGACGGCAAAGCGTTCCATATTGGCGAGGTCACCGAGGCGTAGCGCACGACGGGCAACTTTGTCTTCATAGGCGGGCCCAATACCGCGCCCGGTGGTACCAATTTTGGCATTGCCTCGCGCTGCCTCGCGGGCCTGGTCGAGGGCAATATGGTAGCGCAAGATCAGTGGGCAGGAGCCAGAGACCCGGAGTCGCTCGCGCACTTCAATGCCGCGCTCTTCGAGCATCGCGATCTCTTTTAACAGCGCGTCAGGCGCTACAACCACACCATTACCGATCACACAGGTAACGTGGTCGCGCAAAATACCAGAGGGGATAAGATGCAAGGCAGTTTTCTTACCGTCGATCACCAGTGTGTGACCCGCGTTGTGGCCGCCTTGAAAACGTGCCACAACAGTGGCTTTATCGGTTAACAAATCAACGATCTTACCCTTGCCTTCGTCCCCCCACTGGGAACCAAGAATCACGACATTTTTACCCATAATTATACTTGCTCAAATAGATTGGACTGCCCGGAGTAAACCTCAAGGCAGTTTTTTAATAACAAATTGACCATCTTGCTCAACCAGCAGGCGATCACAATTTACTTCGCTAAAGTCAACATGTTGACCAGCAAAACCCTGCACCACGCGATTGCCCTGACTGCGCAATAGTGCAATCTGCTCAGCCATTTGCGGGTTGCCACTGTACGGCACAAAAATCCCTGCAGCGGCGTTATGAGTATTGATGCTCTGACTGACCAGAGACTTCAGATTAAAGGCAAAACCAGTCGCTGGGCGCGAACGTCCGAAGGCTTCTCCAACATGATCATAACGCCCGCCATTGCCGAGTGCCTTTCCATAGCCCTGGACATAGGCGGAAAATACCACACCGGTGTGATAGTGGTAGCCCGGAAGTTCGCCAAGATCGAGATAGATCGTAACATTGCGATCAGCAATAACAGCGACAATTTCTTCCAGCTGGGCAATTGCCGCCAGCACTGCCGCGGGCGCCCCGGCAAGTTTTTCACTGGCGGCGGCGAGAACCTCAACACTGCCAGTCAGCCCAGGCAGAACATTTAACCAACCGGCCAACTGGGGGTCGCTGATATTGGATTCAATCCACTGACCCAATTCGCGGGTCGCCTTGCGCTGGAGCAGATCAAAAAGCTCTGCTTCACTGTCAGCACTGAGACCCGTATCGGCCAGCAGGCCTCGGAAAATATCCACATGTCCAAGATCGAGATGGACGTTTTTGACGCCAGCTGTAGACAATGTCTTGAGAAACAGTTCGATCACTTCGATATCGGCTGCCAGCGTCGCTTCGCCAAACAGTTCAACACCCAGTGAGATAGGAGTACGTGACTGCAGTGGACCACGCGGTTTGGTGTGCAAAACAGTGCCTGCATAACAGAGTCGGCTAGGGCCTTCGCGACGCAAACTGTGAGCATCCATACGCGCAGTCTGGGGAGTGATATCCGCGCGAATACCCATCATTCGACCACTGAGCTGATCAGTAATGCGGAACGTCATCAAATCGAGGTCAGAGCCAGAGCCACTGAGCAGGGAGTCGGTAAACTCAACCATCGGCGGAATCACCAGATCGTAGCCCCAGGTATTGTACAGGTCGAGAAGCTGACGCCGCAGATACTCGACGACCTGAGCGCGCTCTGGAAGCACCTCATCAACACCGTCTGGCAATAACCAACGATCTACATTTGTCATCTACGTTCCTTCAACCTCTAACTTTCTGATCCTGAATAGTGCGGCCTGTCAGACTGGTGTTTGAGAAATCAGCTCAAACAGCCAGCGCCTAACGCAGAAAAAGCAGCGCTACGGCACCTATGGCCATACTTAGCAAACCAACACGACGCATACTCTTGTCATCAACAGTAGCCATCATCACTACCATTTTGCGCCATCTTGCCGGGGACAAAAATGGCATTATCCCCTCAAGTACCAGCATTAAACAAATTGCCGTTGCAATATCTGTAAGCATAAACGGCCACCCCAAAATCGGCACAAAAAAACCGGGTCGCCCCGGTTTTCGAATTTTAGCAAAGTCACCCTCAATGTGGCAGGAGTTTTTGCATTAATTAAATAGACTCCAACCGGAGGCAATAATCGGACAGTGCCGATTATTTACCTCCCTGCTTTTTCAGGTACTTAAAGAAATCACTCTCGGGAGCAACCAGCATAATATCGCCCTTGTTCGAGAAGCTGTTCTTATAAGCATTAAGGCTGCGCATAAACGAGTAAAACTCAGGATCTTGCTGGTAGGCCTGAGCATAAATGCTCGCGGCCTCAGCATCACCCGTACCACGCAACTGCTCCGAATCTCGATAAGCATTAGCCAGCTCAATGGTTCGTTCGCGGTCTGCCGATGCACGAATGCGCTCGGCACGCTCCTTACCTGTAGAGCGCAGCTCGCGCGCCTCTTTTTCACGCTCAGCGGTCATACGTCTAAAAACCTGACTACTAACCTCTTGAGGCAAATCAATGCGCTTGACGCGCACATCGACCACTTCAATACCCAGACTGCCGAGAACGGATTCGTTCAGGTCAGAGGTGATATCTTCCATCAATAGATCACGCTCACCGGAAACCACCTCATGCAGAGTACGGGTACCAAACTGATTACGCAGTCCATTATTGACTCGGTTGGCGAGACGATTGTGGGCGACGGTTTCAACACCACCTGTGGCTTTGTAGTAGGTTTCGACATTAGCAATTCGCCACTTGGCGTAAGAATCAACAATCAGACGCTTTTTCTCAACCGTGAAGAAGCTGGCAGGTTGCGCATCAACAGTCAGAATGCGTGCATCGAACAGGCGAACATCGTCTGCCAGTGGCAATTTGACGTGCAGGCCTGGCTGAATATCCGCCTCAACCAGACGTCCAAAACGCAGTTTTACACCACGCTCGGTTTCGCTGACCACATACAGAGTGCTGCTGGCGGCAACCGCCAACACAGCCAAGATGATCACAGACTTTAATAAATTGCTCATCGTCTTCTCTCCATTGGTGTCTGCTCAACGTTGCGCTGTAGCTTCTCGATAACCTGATTGGCAATTCGGTCGATCAGCTCACCACTGCCCTCGTTTTCTCTAAGCTTCGATTGGCCCCCTTCCTGGATAAGCTTATCCAATGGCAGGTAGAGCATATTGTTTCCGCTATCCGTATCCACCAGGATTTTGGTGCTGTTCATCATCACCATTTCGACCGCATCGATATAGAGACGCTCTCTAGTCACCTCAGGTGCTTTTTTATACTCGGCCAGCAGATTGGTAAATCGCTGCGCCTCACCATCGGCCTTGGAAACGACCTGTGACTTGTAACCCTCCGCTTCTTCGCGCATCCGCTGAGCAGCACCGCGAGCTTCAGGAATAATGCCATTAGAGTAAGACTGTGCTTCGTTGACCAGGCGCTCGAGATCCTCTCGAGCTTTAATGACGTCATCGTAAGCAGCCTTAACTTCGGTGGGTGGACGCGCTTCCTCGATATTTATCTTCACCACATTAATACCGCTGGCGTAATCGTCGAGCAAACTCTGTAGCCTTTCCGCCGTGGACAGCGCGAGCTGCTCGCGACCCGTTGAAATAACGCCATCGAGACCGGTACTGCCGACCACATGACGCAAAGCACTGTCGGTCGCATGTTTGAGGCTGATCTCAGGATCGCGAATATTAAGCACGAAACCCTTAGCATCGGCGATGTTGTACTGCACCGTCAGCGAAATTTCGACAATATTTTCGTCCTGGGTAAGCATCAGACCACGAGCCGAATACTGTCGCTCTTCGGTCACGCGAACCGTGTAGATAGAATCAATCAGCTTTGGATTCCAGTGCAGTCCAGAACCCACAGTGTCATGGTATTTACCCAGTCGCAAAACGACCGCCTGCTCTTTTTCATCAATCTGATAGAAGCCCATCAAACCCCAGAGAACCACTACAACAGCAAACACTATCGGCAGTAAATTTTTGCCTTCAGGGGTATTTGCTCCGCCACCAAAGCTGCTGATTTTTTTCTTCAGCTGGTTCAGCGCTTCGTCAAGATCCGGCGGACCATCATTGCCGCGCTTGCCACCCCATGGGTCTTTTCCACCACCCGGTTCATTCCAGGCCATAATTATTCTCCAAAATTAGTATTTTTCTCGCCAGAAACTGCAGTATTACAGCACTGGAGTAAGTCTAAAGCCTTTGATCTCCACTGGCTACACTGCCAGTAAATCCTCGGGCTTCAATCCTGAGCCTTTGAGCATACGCAAAAAATCGACCTCAGGGAGTTTTACCTCCAAATGAATAAGACCGTTTTCATCCACCTGTTCATTCAATACGGCTTTATGGCTGTACAAGGATGCCCTCAGCGCACCATGATTTGGCCTCAGACTAAGCGTCTGATGGACAAATTGACCGGGTAGGCGCTCGGCCACAGCTTTTTGCAGCAGGTCGAGGCCTTCATTATTCAAAGCCGACAGCCAGACCGCCACAGGCAAACCCTCTGCATTGCGATCAATTCTGACTGTAGCATCGTCGAGCAGATCGACTTTGTTGTAGACCATCAGTGTTGGAAGCTTGTGTGCATCGATCTCTTTCAGCACCTCTTCGACGCGCTTGATATTGATAGCACGATCTTCCGCTGCGGCATCGACTACGTGCAACAACAGAGTCGCGTTAGCTGCCTCTTCCAGAGTCGCCCGAAACGCGTCCACAAGCCGGTGTGGCAGATGACTGATGAATCCCACCGTGTCGGCAAAAATAACCTCGCCCTGCTCTGGAATATCCAGCTTGCGCATAGTTGGATCAAGTGTCGCGAACAGCTGGTCGGCAACAAACACATCTGACTGTGTGAGCGTGTTAAACAGCGTCGATTTCCCGGCGTTGGTATAACCAACCAGCGACACGGCAGGCACTTCAGCACGCACCCTCGCTCGCCGTCCCTGGGCACGCTGCTTACGCACCTTCAACAGCCGCGCCTGAATAGCTTTAATTCGGTCGCGCACCATTCGGCGATCCGATTCAAGCTGGGTTTCACCCGGCCCGCGCAGACCAATACCGCCCTTCTGTCGTTCAAGGTGTGTCCAACCGCGAATCAACCTAGTGGAGAGATGCTGCAACTGAGCCAATTCGACCTGCAGTTTGCCCTCGTGAGTACGTGCTCGCTGGGCAAAAATATCGAGAATCAGACCGGTCCGATCAAGTACTCGACATTTAAGTTCGGCTTCAATATTTCTCTCTTGGCTAGGTGACAGATTGTGATTAAAGATCACCAGTTCCGCGTTGCTGCTATTCACCGCCGCCGCAATCTCATCGAGTTTGCCGGTTCCGACAAACAGTTTGGCGTGGGGAGCCGTTCTTGATCCAGTGATAAATTCCACTGGATCGCCCCCTGCAGAGAGAACTAATTCTTCAAACTCTCGTGGATCTTCGGGTTCTGATTCACTGTTCAACTTTAAGTGGACAAGGACCGCTCTCTCGCCAAAATCGGGGCGTTCAAAGAATAGTGACACGCTATTTAGTAGTCGTCGTCTGAATAATTTCCGCCATCGTCAAAGCCGCCCTGACCAGCCGAAACTGCTGGATTGGCCAACGGTAACTTAACAGCCCGGGACGGGACAATTGTGGAAATTGCGTGTTTATAAACCATTTGGCTTACCGCATTTTTCAACAGCACCACAAATTGATCGAATGACTCCACTTGTCCCTGGAGCTTGATACCATTGACCAGAAAAATGGAAACCGGAATACGCTCTTTCCTTAAAACATTAAGAAAAGGGTCTTGTAAGTTATGCCCTTTTGACATTTATACTTCTCCTTATAAAAAATACACTGCATATCCCGCAGCAAAAACGCAGGTCAAAACGACCTGCAACTACATTATCAACTGTTCACACTCCCTGAATATATGGGCGCTGAGTGCAGCTTTTTCAAGCTTAGTTGATAAATATTATCGGCTGCCAATAAACCTTCACCATTATCGATCTCTATTTCGGTACTGCCAGGCCAGTTACGCAACCAGGTAATCTGCCTTTTTGCCAGCTGCCGAGTTGCCACAACACCTTTTTCAACGGCTTCCTCAAGACTGTGTTGCCCTTCCAGATACTGCCATAACTGTCTGTAGCCCACCGAGCGGATTGCCGGCAGGTTCTCATTCAGGTCACCGCGCTCATGAAGCGCTCGCACTTCTTGCTCAAAACCCTGGGTCATCATTTCGTCGAACCTCTGCTGTATACGATTATGGATATAACTTCGGTTTCTAGGCAGTAGAGAAATTTGTTTAATTGCGTAGCTGTCACCAATACCACCACGGCTATTTTTCTCGCGTAGTGTCGACATTGGGACACCACTGACTCGATACACTTCAAGCGCACGCTGAATCCTCTGGGAGTGATTAGGATGCAGGGCTGCGGCTGTCTTTGGGTCCACTGCTCGCAGTTGTTCATGCACTGCGGCCCAGCCATCTCGATCGGCCTGGCGCTGGATCTCATCACGAATCTCGGCATTGGCAGCCGGCATCTCGGCCAGCCCCTCAAGTAGCGCCTTGAAATAGAGCATGGTGCCACCGACCAATAGCGGTATCTTGCCCCGACCGCTGATCTCGGCCATCTCTCGAGAAGCGTCAGCAATAAAATCGGCTGCCGAGTAGGCCTCTGCAGGATCGCGAATATCAATCAAGCGATGAGGCGCGGCGGCTAGCGTCGCTTTGTCCGGCTTGGCACTACCAATATCTAGCTGCCGGTAAACCTGCGCAGAATCAACATTGATCAATTCAACCGGAAGCTGCTGCTGCAAGGCGATCGCCAACGCCGTTTTACCACTGGCTGTCGGCCCCATAATAAATATCGCCTCCGGGCGCTCGGCACTGACCACTGTTCGGCGCATTGGATTAACGACCTCGCAAGAACAGCTTGTCGAGTTGATCGAGAGTCAACTGTGACCAGGTGGGCCGTCCGTGGTTGCACTGACCACTGCGCTCAGTGGCTTCCATATCCCGCAGCAAAGCATTCATTTCGGGAATACTGAGCCTGCGGTTGGCGCGCACTGAACCATGACAGGCCATAGTCGAAAGGATTTCATTGATATGCTCGCGAATACGGTCCGAGTTGCCGTGTTCGAGCAGATCCGAGAGCACATCGCGCAGTAAACCCTCTACTTCCGACCCACGTAAAATAGCCGGGATTTCGCGCACAATCACACTCTCTGCGGCGGCGCGCTCGACAACAAACCCGAGTTTGGCAAACACCTGATTGTGTTGTTCAGCAGCATCCGCTTCGCGTTGGCTGACAGCGAGACTTTCGGGAACCAGCAGCGGCTGGGAAATAAGCCCCTGATCATCAAAGGCACTTTTCATGCGTTCGTAGGTGATGCGCTCATGAGCCGCATGCATGTCGACAACAATCAGACCATCACTGTTCTCAGCGAGGATATAGATACCCTTGAGCTGCGCAATCGCATAACCCAGTGGCGGAATATCCTGCTGCTCATCGCCCTTCTCGGGCAGATTGATACCAGCGGTGGAATAAAGGCTCTGAAAATTCTGCATCGAATCGCTGGAGCCTGGCAACAAGTCAGATCCAGCCGAGCCGGTCCCAATGCTGCTCTTTCCGGAGAATTGCATTGCCGGTTGCGAGTGAAGGGCGGGTTGCCAATGAGAATCCGGTTCAGCCACCGAGCCAGAATAATTACCCTGCATGTCGTAACCACTATTCGACTGCAAATGGTTCTGAGGACGATCCTCCGCCAGCGCCTGTTTTAAAGTGTGGGAAATAAAACTGTGTATCGAGCCACTTTCGCGGAAACGCACCTCGTGCTTGGTCGGATGCACATTGACATCGACATCCGCCGGGGTAATTTCCAGAAACAACACAAAGGCAGAATGTCGACCATGATAGAGCACGTCCTGATAGGCCTGGCGAACCGCATGGGATACCACTTTGTCGCGGATGCAACGGCCGTTGACAAAAAAGTACTGCAAATCTGCCTGACTGCGTGAAAAGGTCGGCAGTCCAATCCAGCCCCACAACCGCAAACCCGGACGGGTGTTATCCACATAAAGCGCCTGCTGCATAAAGGTGGTGCCGCAAATGTCGGCAACACGCTTCTCCTGCTCAAGCTGCGTTTTAGCTGGCCGCAGACTGAGCTGGGCACGCTGGTTATGGCGCAGATTAAACGCCACATCGAAACGGCTCAATGCGAGCTTTTTAATGCTGTCATCGATCCGATTGTATTCGGTTTTTTCGGTGCGCAGAAATTTGCGTCGCGCAGGCGTGTTAAAAAACAGATCGCGCACTTCGACGCTGGTTCCCTGAGGATGCGAGGCCGGGGCGACTTCTACCTCCATGTCACGCCCTTCCGAAACCGCTCGCCAGGCATTACCGTTGCCGCTATTGGAGGTTAGACTGAGTCGCGATACCGAGGCTATGCTGGCCAGCGCTTCACCGCGAAACCCCAGTGTGGCGACCGCTTCGAGGTCTTCCAGATCGTCGATCTTGCTGGTGGCATGACGACTCAGCGCCAGAGCCAGATCGTCTTTGCCGATACCGCAACCATCATCTCGAATACGGATTAATTTAACCCCGCCCTGTTCGATATCAATATCGACACTTTGCGCTCCGGCATCGAGACTATTTTCCACTAGCTCTTTTAAAACCGAGGCCGGGCGCTCAACCACTTCACCAGCAGCAATCTGATTCGCTAACTGCGGACTGAGAACCTTAATAATGGGCATAATATAGTGGCCTTTCATCGGCAAAGTAGAGAGTTAAGCAACACCTTCACTGGTGTAATTTTCAGATATTTAGCTCTGGTATCAACCAGAGGGAATCAATATTTTCTGACCCACTTTAATTGTGCTGGAACGCAATTTATTATAGCTCAGAATACGTTTAACTGAAGTGTTATGGCGCTTGGCGATCTCGGACAAGGTGTCACCACGCGCGATAATATAGCTGCGCGGAAGATTATTTTTCTTTGCCGCCATCGATGTTCCTACCGGCGGGTGCGCACGAAAATAGTCTGCCAGGCCAGAGTAAATTGCCTCGGCCATTTTCTGCTGATAGGCAGCACTGCTGAGTCTCTGGGCTTCAGTGGGATTGGAAATAAATCCAGTCTCGATCAACAGCGATGGAATATCCGGCGACTTAAGCACCAAAAATCCGGCCTGCTCAACTTTCTTTTTATGCAGTCGGGCGACACCGCCAATATTTCGCAACACATAGTTACCTGCATCCAGACTGCTGCTTAATGTCGCGGTCATCGAGAGGTCGAGCAAGACCTCTGCCAAGGCGTCGTCTTTATCGTCTAGGCTAAGTGACCCAGCGCCACCGATCAGGTCGGCACGGTTTTCCTTGCGAGCCAGGTAGCGCGCCGCTTCACTGGTAGCCCCTCTGGTCGATAGGGCATAGATCGAGGCACCATTGGCTTTTGGATTAGTAAAGGCGTCAGCATGGATTGAGACAAAAAAATCAGCGCGCTGCTGGTGGGCAATCGCGGTGCGCTTGCGGTGTGCCAGATAATAATCACCGGTGCGAATCAGCTCGCCGGAGAAATCTACATCGTTATCAAACAATTTTTTTAGGCGCTGGGCAATCTGCAATGCCACCACTTTTTCGCGCACTTTTTTCGGCCCCAGAGCACCCGGATCTTCACCGCCATGGCCGGCATCAATGGCGACAACGATCCTGCGATTATCGGCTGGTATCATCTCGCTGATAGATTTCGTCAACGTTGGCTGACTATCAAACATATCGACAACCAATCTGTCGCCGTACTGCTCATAGGCTTTTAAGGTAAAGCTTTTCACGCTGACCGGCGCCTTAAGATCCAACACCATACGCAGGTCGTCACTGCCGCGAAGGCCCGAGCGAATTTCATTGATCGGTGTCGAGGTAATATCCAGGCTATCAAGGTTCGCCTTTAGCTCGGCATCTTGAATATCAATAACAATACGATAGGGATTTTCCAGGGTAAAAAGTTGATGCTCAACCGCTGCACTGAGATCCAAGACTAATCGAGTGCTATCCGGTGCACGCCACAGACGCACGCTTTCAATATCTGCGGCAAGGCTTTGGCCGGCACCCAACAGGGATAAAACAGCGGCCAGCAGGGTAGCCCTGAACGTCGCTGACAACACTGACAATATCCTGCGTCTATTTGCCACCCTAAACCTCATTTTCTGTCCCATCGAGCAGAGCAAGTATTGTTGCCGCCAGTTCCGATTTTCCGCTGAGTATCATCTCGCGCCCCTCTTCGCGCTGCGTTATATCAATCAAAATATCTGTTTCTGGCAAAAAACCTGCACCGCGCTGAGGCCATTCTATCAAGCACAGCTTTGATTCCACCAGATAGTCCTGGAAACCCATATACTCAAGCTCTTCCGAGTCCATCAATCGATAAAAGTCGAAATGACAAACCTGACCCAGAGGCAGCTGGTAGGGTTCAACCAGCGTATAGGTTGGGCTTTTCACCGAGCCAACATGACCAAGTCCATTGAGAATACCTCGGCTGAGAGTGGTTTTGCCCGCACCCAAATCCCCCTGCAGCGCAATCAGCAATGCCTGTTTACCGTCGCCAGCAACCGAGGTGCCCACCAAAGCTGCAGCAATCGATTCGGCCAGCGCATGACCAAATTGCAGCATTGCCGCTTCACTGAGGAGAACCCTCTGAAATTGCCGCTCACCCATAATGACTATTTACTCGATCTCGCTATTTAATAACTTGCGCAGATGGGCCAGCACGTCGGTTGCCGCAAAACCCCGCACACCCTGCTCTTCAACGGCCATGTCCGCAGCAGCAGAATGCAGACAACAGCCAAGCTCTGCTGCCAGCGAGGGCTCAAGGCCCTGAGCCAACAAGCCGCCGATTATGCCACTGAGAATATCACCCATACCGCCAGTGGCCATTCCCGGATTGCCGTAAGGGCATACTTTGATCAGCTCATCATTTGGACAGGCGATCAGTGTGCCTGCACCTTTCAAAAGAACCACTGCATGATATTTTTGCTGCAGTCGCCGCACCGCAGCAAAGCGATCGGCTTGCACTTCATCAACTGTGATACCTAACAGTCGTGCTGCCTCAGCGGGGTGCGGTGTCATCACCCACAAATGACCATTGGGCTCACTCACCACCCGACCCTCGGCAATAATATTCAACGCATCCGCGTCAACCACCATCGGGAGTTCCGCGGCAACCGCTTTCTGCAGCAACTGCTCAGACCAGGGTGAACGACCCAGACCTGGGCCGACAATTAAGACCGAGGGTTTATCCAGCAGCGGCTCGAGCTCCTGACCAGAGACCACCGGGCTGACCATCACCTCCGGCTGGCGAGCCAATGCCGCGGCAACATGGGTTGGGCGCGTGGCCATGCCGACCAAACCAGAGCCCGCACGCAGTGCTGCCTCAGCAGCCATCAATGCTGCACCACCAAAGCCATGGTCACCGCCTATAACCAAACTGTGCCCAAATTGATTTTTGTAGGCATCGGCATCACGAACTGGCAGATGCTCCATAAGATCGTCGAGATTCATTAACTGTGCCGAACCGGGGACCTGCTGAAAAATAGCTTCATCGACATCCAGAGAATGGTAAATAATCTCTCCACACAGTGCTGGACCGCGTCCAGAGAACATACCCTGCTTGGCAGCAATAAAGGTGACACTGATATCTGCCCTGACGGCCACCTCTGCGATTGCACCAGAGTCAGCATAGAGGCCAGACGGCAGATCGATAGCGAGAACCGGGAGTCCCGCCTGATTGATTCTATCGATCGCCGCGACATAGGCCGCACGCATCGGACCTTTTGTTCCGGTACCCAATAGCGCATCGACAATTACCCCTTCAGATAGCTCGATACTGCCATCATCCGATTGCATGGTGACGCCGGCAGACAGAGCATAATCTCTTGCAACCGCAGCATCGGCAGACAGCTTTCCTTCGCTCGCTAGTTCAACAATCCGCACCGGAATACTTTTTTCCGCCGCCAGCGTCGCGACAATATAACCGTCACCGGCATTGTTACCCGAGCCACAGAACACTGTGATAAGAGATGGTTTGCCAAAGGCCTCAATTAGTTCATCAAAGGCGGCACGACCAGCTCGCTTCATTAACATCATGCTTGGACCATTGAGCTGCTCAATAGCCAAGCGCTCGAGCTCACTCACTAATTTCGCTGTATAGAGAGCGTCTTGAATAACAAAGTGCGACATAACCGCCAGTTCCCAGTAAGATTAACGCGATTATATGTCAGATTGGCCCGGAAACCATGACCGAAACCGATAAGCTCAAGGATCTCGCGAAAAATATAAAAACCTGGGGTGAAACACTGGGTTTTCAGCAGGTAGCGATTGTAAAACCAGATCTCGGGTCAGCTTCAAAACGTCTTTTAGACTGGCTGGGAAGTGGCTACCAGGGCTCGATGCAGTGGATGGGCGAGCACGAAGATAAACGTTATATTCCTGAAAAATTAGTTGAAAATACCCTGCGAGTTATCTCGGTGCGCATGGATTATCTTACCGACAGTAATATGATCGCTGTACTCAAGGACAGCAATAAAGCTTATATATCAAGGTATGCGCTAGGGCGTGACTATCACAAATTAATTCGCCGACGATTGGCCAATTTATCCAAACAAATCGAAACTGAAATAGAAAATCTTGGACTCAGCCATCTGCAACTCACCCAACGACCGTTTGTAGATAGTGCTCCGGTAATGGAAAAACCTATTGCCGAACAGGCCGGGCTCGGCTGGATTGGCAAAAACACATTGCTGCTCAATGACAAAGCCGGCTCATGGTTTTTTCTCGGTGAAATTTATATCTCTCTGGAACTACCGGTGGATGATAGTCAACAGACTAACAAGTGTGGCAACTGCCGTGCCTGTTTAAAAGTCTGCCCCACCAATGCTTTTCCCGAACCTTACGTGCTCGACGCACGCAGGTGCATTTCCTATTTGACCATCGAAAGCTACGACCCCATACCAGAGGAGCTGCGTCCGCTGATGGGTAACCGTGTGTTTGGCTGCGACGACTGTCAGATTATCTGCCCCTGGAATCGCTACTCATCAGAAACCCGTGAGGTTGACTTCAGTCCGCGCCACAATCTCGACAACTCAGATCTGCTGACACTGTTTGAGTGGACCGAAGCAGAGTTTAACCGCAACACCGAAGGCTCACCGATTCGCCGTCTCGGCTATCAACGCTGGCTGCGAAATCTGTCGGTGGGGCTGGGCAACGCGCCCACATCAAAGGAGATTATTGCTGCCCTGCAAAAAAGGCTCGAAGACCCCTCTGAACTGGTGCGCGAACATGTGCAGTGGGCATTGGAGCGGCAGACTCAAGGCGCAAATCGCAGATCCGGTAACATTACAGTCGACCTCACAGTCAACCTTACAGCTGAATAAATACGTCGCGGTAATATTCCAGCTCGCGAATTGAATCGTAAATATCATCCAGCGCCAAGTGACTGCCACGCTTTTTAAACCCATTAGCAAGTTCTGGCTTCCAGCGCTGCACCAGCTCTTTAAGGGTGCTGACATCGAGATTGCGGTAATGAAAAAAGGCCTGCAAGTCAGGCATATAGTTGGCCAGAAAGCGTCGATCCTGACAGATAGAATTGCCGCACATAGGTGAAGCACCGGCCGGCACCCAGTGGCGTAAAAATTCAATTGTGGCCGCTTCTGCCTGTGCGTCGCTGACATTACTCTGGCGCACCCGCTCGGTTAGCCCAGAACCACCGTGTTGACGGGTGTTCCATTCATCCATGCCGTCGAGCAGTTGGTCTGACTGGCGCACAGCAATCACTGGCCCCTCGGCAAGAATATTCAGGTCTTTGTCTGTAACCACGGTAGCAATTTCAATAATGCGATCGCGCTCTGGACTCAACCCAGTCATTTCAAGATCAATCCAGACCAGATTGAGTGGATCGGTGCTAGCGGCAGAATGGGAGTCTGGTTCAAAGGTAGTCATCGAAATAGTCCAAGCGGAGTTAGCAAAATGTTCCTTGAGGCGGATATGCTATATCCTTGCAGTCGATAACGCCAGCGAGCAGTGCATTCGCCAACTAGAGACCATTAATGACCAAACGCTATCTCAGTAAACGACAGAAAGAGCGTATCCAGTCGATTCAAGCCCGACGTCGTGAGCGAGCTATTGCGAAAAAGTCAGTTTCCGAAGAAGAGCTCGAAAATCTCACGCAACTGGGGCCGGAAATTCGCGGCACGGTAATCACCAACTTTGGTGCTCAGGTCGATATCGAGGGGCTGGAGGACCAGTACAGCGGACAAATTTATCGCTGCTATCTGCGTACCAATCTTGAGCCACTGGTGACCGGCGATCGAGTCATTTGGCGCTATGCTGAACCAGTGGGTGTAGTGGTTGCACGTGAATCTCGTAACTCGGAGCTGCTGCGCCCCGACCCTTATGGAAAATTGCGTCCGGTGGCAGCCAATGTCGACCGAATTGCGATTGTGTTTGCCGCAAAGCCCACCCCCTACAGCAACCTGATCGATCGCTATCTGATTGCCGCCGAAGCTCAAAATATTCAGCCGCTTCTGGTGATCAATAAGTTTGATATGCTCGATGACCATGACTATCCCGACGTCAAACAGTTACTCAAAGACTATCAGACTGTGGGTTACGAGGTCTTTTGCGTATCCGCCTCCAGTGGCGTCGGCATGAAGCAATTGCAAGATTATCTGGCGCTACACACATCGGTTTTTGTTGGTCAGTCAGGGGTGGGCAAATCGTCGTTAATCAATCGGCTGCAGCCGCAGGCCAATATACTGACCGGCGAGCTATCGGCAAGCACTGATAAAGGGATGCACACCACCACGGCATCGCGATTATTCCATCTCGAAAATGGCGGCGATCTGATCGATTCTCCGGGGATTCGCGAATTTGCCGTGACCAATTTGACTGATGAGCAAATTATCGATGGGTTTGTCGAGTTTCGGCCGTTTCTCGGTCACTGCAAATTCAGAGATTGCAAACACCAAACCGAGCTGAGTTGCGCGCTGATTAAGGCAGTCGATGAAGGCAAAATTCTCCCGGTAAGACTGCAGAATTACCGCAACATTCTTGCCAGTCAAGATGAGCAATAGTGATAAAATTGCTGTCTTCAAAAGTGCTTACAGCCAGGCAATAACTTCAAGACGGTACACTCAAGACAATAGCTGAAAGAGATTTAGATGAGCGTTGATATTCCCCTACTGTTAGAGCCCGAAGCCCTCGAGTCCTTATTGGGCAACGATAATCTAATTGTGGTCGATCTTTGCCATCAGGCGCTCTATCGCCAAAAACATATCCCCGGCGCTGTGCACCTGCAACCCGGTCTACTGATGGCTGGCACAGCGCCGTATCCTGGCAAGCTTCCCTTGATGCAACAGCTGCAAGCAATTATCCATCAACTTGGCATCGGCGACGCCAGCCACGTCGTGATTTACGATGATGAGGGCGGCGGCTGGGCCGGACGCTTTGCCTGGACACTCGACCTGCTCGGATATCCAAACTGGTCTTATTTAAATGGCGGGATTGTCGCCTGGATCAATGAGGGCTTTGCCACGCACGGCGTTGGGAATGACACCTCCCGGTCTGTTTCCCCTCCATTGCCGGCACAGGTGGAAATCGTCAACCCATCCGTGTTAATCAGCGCTGATCAAATTATCAGTCAGTTGGGCAATCCTGCCTTTGCCGTTTGGGATGCACGCAGTCCTGGCGAGTACAGTGGTGATATAGTGCGCTCCACCAAAGGCGGGCATATTCCCGGCGCCATCAATATTGAATGGACTGCACTGATGGACGACCAACGCAACTTGCGTATTCGCGCAGATGCAGAGGACATTCTAAGTACAGCTGGCCTGACCCGAGACAAGCAGATAACGACTCACTGCCAGAGTCACCATCGCTCGGGATTTACCTACATGGTGGCGCGAATACTGGGATATAAACAGATTAGCGCCTATGATGGCTCGTGGGCCGAATGGGGTAACCTTGAACATACGCCAGTTGAGCGCGGCTACGCAAAAAACCAAACCAAATCAAACTAAAAAAGTAAACCCTTATTATGGATCATCAAGCAGAATTGTTTGTCGCTCTACAAAGATTGCTTCCCAAGCACGCCCTGTCACGACTAATCGCCAAGACGGCTGAGTCCAAAACAATCTGGCTCAAAAACCTGCTTATTAAACGGGCCATCGCTGCCTTTGATATTAATATTGATGAGGCTGCCAGTGGTGACCTCAACGATTACGAAAACTTTAACCAGTTTTTTACCCGAGCGCTTAAACCAGGAGCACGCCCTGTCGATCTCGATGCCGACGCTCTGGTCTCCCCTGCAGACGGAGTAGTCAGCCAGGCCGGCGCGATCAATAAACAGCGAATCATTCAAGCCAAAGGCAGTGATTACTCTGCCGGCCGCCTGCTTGGCAATCGCGAGGATGCGCGACTCTATGAAAATGGCACGTTCACAACCATCTATCTGTCGCCGAAAGACTACCATCGTGTACATATGCCACTTGCGGGTAAATTAATCCGCAGCCGCTATATTCCCGGCGATCTGTTTTCGGTTAATGATAAAACTGCTCAGGCACTTCCCGGCCTGTTTGCACGCAACGAACGACTGGTCTGCGAGTTTGAGTCTGAACAGGGACAGTTTGCTTTAGTGTTTGTCGGCGCAATGCTGGTTGCGGGCATTGAAACTGTCTGGAGTGGTTTTGAAACTCCGGGGCCCGGTGTCGTTCGTGACAGTGATTTCTCGCACCAGGATCTGCGCTTTGAAAAAGGCGAAGAGATCGGTCGTTTTCGATTCGGTTCAACGGTTATCTTACTGTTTCAAAAAGAGCAAGTTGACTGGGAAGACTCATTCAAACCACTGAGTGCAGTGCAGATGGGAGAGAAGATCGGGACCTGTCGATAGCCCATCACCAAGTAGACATTCAGCCGAGAATTCGCTGTTTCAGTGAAGATAAAAACCCCTCAGCTCTGGCTTCAGGCTGACTCTTCTTAGTCTGCCGGACTGACGGCGCCATGGCCGAGAACGGCCTGCTGATCAGGCGGTTGAGCATCTCTTCGTCTATGCCGAGACTATCGGGTTCAATATCCTTAACAATCGCCAATTTGGCCACATCATAGGCGCGACGTTTGCCAAATTTTTGTAACTGAAGGCGTGCCCGCTCCTCATTTTTTAAGTCAATAAAAATATAGTTATCGGTATTCGCACCACCCTCTGTCGACTCAAATATAGCTAACCTAGGTGACAATCTCGACTTGGGATTTTGCTCAATCACCATACCGTGATCACCAGTTGTTAATTCAACCACCGTGCCAGCGGGGTAGAGTCCTATAGATCGGATAAATTCAACCACAAGATCTTCCGCAAAGGCATGGCCACGCAACTCATAGAGTCTCCCAGTGGCCTTTGATGGGGAGAGTGCAGCAGATATTTCACGGGGATTACAGAGCCGATCAAACTCGGTGGCAATGGCGACTACGCTCGCTAGGAAAGGGATTCGCTGAGCACTGCAGCCTTTGGGGAAGCCACTGCCATCAAAACGCTCGCAGTGGTATTTGATAATATTCAACACTCGCCTGTTATCAAACCCGGATTGAGTCAATTTCTCCAGACTGGCACTGACAAATCCGCGGTATTCAGCTTCTTCTTCAGCGTTGCGATCGGATTTTCGCAGCAGTGAGCGCTCCATTCCCGCCTTTCCCACATCTTTGAGCAACGCGGCGAGACAGAGATCTTTTATCTGATCAATCTCAAGACCTATATGCCGGGCAAACTGGGTAGCCCAGAGGCCAGAGCGAATGCTGTGGTCATGGGTGTGACGATCTTTGGCACGCAGCTGTAATAACCAGGTAAAGGCATCAGGGCAGCGCACAACACTATCCACCATATCGTCAACCGATTGCTGAAGCTGTTGCGCATTGAACTGGCCGCCTTTGTAAATTTGGCGCGTGGCAACACTGAGGCAACCGACCAGATTGTTCATTACCCGTCTGGCGGAGGCAATTTCCCGGGACAGTTCAACCGTCTTGAAGTAGACATCAGGTTTGATCACAAAGCTGCGCGATGCCGACATTCGACCCTGATCGGTCAAACCACGCACAAAAGAATTGCCGTCCTGAGCTTTGGCTCGCAAGTCATTGTTGAATTCCCGGCTGCCAGCTGCCGAGCTTTTTAGTTCAAGTGGCGAGGCCCCTTTGGCGATATCTATGTAGACATAATCACAGTAGGCTTTGACTCTGGAGGCGTCGGCAACGCTTTTTATCATAAACCCTTGAATAGGAAATGGGGTTTCGGCCCACGGCTTGTCAAGTGCGGAAACATACATCCCCACTTCGAGTTCATGAATAAAGACTTTTAATTGCTTGAGTGACATACCCTAGCCAGATCCCTTTCTCTAAACACTGGATTGTATCCAAGGGGTTGTAATGACTTTGCAGAAATCCTCCTCTGCTATCACCCCACCGACAGAATGTATCGCTTTCACAGAGGTGAAAGCGTGCATCGGTATGTGTTTTAAGAAATATAGACCAATAAGAGGCTGGGCAAATTACTACTTTAGTGAAAAGTTGTGAACGGCATCAACAAACACTTTTACATGATCGGGATCGATATCCGGAGTAATGCCATGGCCAAGATTGAAAATATGGCCGGAACCACTGCCAAATCCTTGCATAATCGCTTCAACCTGACGCTGTATGGTCTTCGCATCAGCACGCAGCACGGCTGGATCCATATTGCCCTGCAATGCAACTCTGTCGCCGACCCTACTTTTCGCCGCGGCGATATCCATACTCCAATCAAGGCCTAGCGCATTGCACCCTGAATCAGCCATGGCCTCAAGCCAGAGACCGCCACCTTTAGTAAACAGTATCACCGGCACATCACGACCATCGTAATGGCGAATTAATCCGGCGACAATTTTTTCCATATAGGCGAGTGAGAATTCCGAATAGGCTGCATGACTCAACGCGCCGCCCCAGGTATCAAATATCTGTACCGCCTGGGCACCAGCTCGAATCTGCGCATTGAGGTAATCAATGACTGACAGCGCCAACTTGTCCAGCAGCTTATGCATCAACTCAGGTTGGGTATAGAGCATGGTTTTTGCACGGGCAAAATCGCGGCTGCTCTGACCTTCGATCATGTAAGTCGCAAGGGTCCAAGGACTGCCAGAAAAGCCAATCAAGGGAACACGGCCATTCAACTCACGGCGAATCATCGTGACTGCGTCAGTGACATAGGCCAAATCACTGGCTGTATTAACAACCTCCAGCGCATCGATATCAGCCTCAGTCCTCACTGGCTTGTGAAATTTGGGGCCCTCACCTGTCTCAAAATAAAGCCCCAAACCCATGGCATCGGGAATGGTCAAAATGTCAGAAAACAGAATAGCCGCATCCATTTCATAGCGCTCTAATGGCTGCAAAGTCACTTCGCAGGCAAGCTCAGTATTTTTACAGAGGCTCATAAAATCACCGGCCTGAGATCGCACTGCGCGGTATTCGGGCAGATAGCGTCCCGCCTGGCGCATCATCCAAACCGGAGTGCGGTCAACAGGTTGACGCATAAGCGCTTTCAGGAAACGGTCATTCTTTAATTCCGACATACACATTCCAGATAGATAAATAGTTAAATAAAGAGAGAATTACAGCATTAACCGGGAAACTTACACGTCCAGATAATCAAGAATACCTTTAGCCGCTTCACGACCTTCCCACACTGCAGTAACAACCAGATCGGAACCGCGCACCATATCGCCACCGGCAAATATCTTCGGATTGGTAGTCTGAAAGGGGAAGTTCTGCTCTTCCGGGGCCAGCACTGCACCCCAGTCAGATGTTTGCACATCAATACATCCCAACCATGCTGGTGGGCTCGGTTTAAAGCCAAAGGCAATCAATACCGCATCAGCGGGTAAAATTTCTTCACTACCGGGGATCACTTCAGGTCGACGACGGCCATTTTCATCTGCTTCACCAAGCTTGGTGGAGACCACTTTAACACCCTCGACCTGCCCCTCTGCATTGCCGACAATTTCTACCGGCTGCATATTGAACTTGAAGACCACACCCTCTTCACGAGCATTTTTCACTTCGCGACGCGAGCCAGGCATATTTTCTTCATCTCGACGGTAGGCGCAGGTGACGCTCGTTGCGCCCTGACGAATCGAGGTACGGTTACAGTCCATCGCTGTATCACCACCACCGAGGACAACAACGCGCTTGCCTTTCACTGGGATAAAGTCATCTGCAGACTTTTCAAATCCGAGGTTACGATTGACGTTAGACACCAGAAATGACAGTGCCTCATGAACACCATCGAGATCTTCGCCGGGGAAATCGCCCTTCATCGTGGTGTAGGTGCCCATTCCCATAAACACAGCATCATATTCATTGAGCAGTTGATCAATCTGAATATCTTTGCCAATTTCAGTGTTCAGTCGAAACTCAACGCCCATACCCTCAAGAATTTCACGGCGAGTGTGGATAACGGATTTTTCGAGTTTAAATTCCGGGATACCAAATGTTAACAAGCCACCTATTTCTGGGTAGCGATCGAAAACCACTGGCTTGACGCCATTGCGCACCAAAATATCGGCACAGCCAATTCCGGCGGGGCCAGCACCAATAACGGCTACCTTTTTATCGGTCCAGACGACATTAGACATATCCGGTCGCCAGCCCATGGCAAAGGCGGTATCGGTAATATACTTTTCCACCGAGCCGATGGTTACTGCGCCAAAACCATCATTCAGGGTACATGCACCCTCACAGAGACGATCCTGCGGGCAGACCCGCCCACAGACTTCCGGCAGCGAGTTGGTTTGGTGGCTGAGTTCTGCTGCTTCAATCAGATTGCCCTCGGCAACCAGCTGCAACCAGTTCGGAATGTAGTTATGTACCGGGCATTTCCATTCACAGTAGGGGTTGCCACAGGACAGGCAGCGGTGCGACTGACTGGCAGCACTGGTCGCCGTGAATGGATCATAAATTTCAACAAATTCCCCCACGCGGCGCTGCATATCACGCTTCGGTGGGTCGATACGCTGGATATCGAGAAACTGAAATTGATTATTTAATCTTTGTGCCATAAGTCTTGTCTCTGTTTTCTGATCAATGATTACTGCGGATTGGCATGAGCCTGGGCCAACAGGCCACTCAGGCTTGCCGCTTTTGGCTTAACCAGCCAAAAACGCGATGCATAATCAGAAAAATTATCTATAAGCTCTTGTCCCCAAACACTACCAGTTTCGCTGACGTGTTCACGAATCAGGTTTTTGAGGAATCCACGATGGGACTCGGTGCTCTCACTGGTGATACGTTGAATATCAACCAGTTCCATATTGTAACGATCAACAAATTCACGACTCATATCGAGAACGTAGGCAAAGCCACCCGTCATACCGGCACCAAAGTTATATCCAGTGGGGCCCAGTACGGTGACAACACCGCCGGTCATATATTCACAGCAGTGGTCGCCGGCACCTTCAACAACCGCCACTGCCCCGGAGTTGCGCACCGCAAAACGTTCACCCACATTGCCCGCAGCGTGAAGTCGACCGCCGGTAGCCCCATACAGACAGGTATTGCCCATAATCGGCGTCTCATTTGAGACAAAGCGGCTGTCGCCAGGTGGACGCAGAATAATTTTTCCGCCGGCCATACCTTTACCGACATAGTCGTTGGCATCGCCCTCGAGATAAATCTCCAGCCCGCCAGCATTCCATACACCCAGAGACTGACCGGCAACACCATTCAGGTTTAAGCGGATCGGCGAGTGAGACATACCGGTATTGCCGTAACGCTTGGCGATTTCGCCGGAGAGACGAGCGCCAATAGAACGATCACAATTGCCGACAGTAAAATCCAGACTTCCGCCACTCTGTGACTCGATCATTGGCATAGCCTGCTCAACCATTTTCTCGGCCAACAACCCTTGATCAAGCGGATTGTTCTTCGCTTCAGTACAGCTCTGCGGCTTACCATCCAGTTCAGGCCGCACTTCTAACAGCGGTGAAAGCTGCAGGTGCTGCTGTTTGCTGGTTTCGCCAGGCAAAATATCAAGCAGATCGACACGGCCAATCAGCTCCTCGAGAGAGTGAATACCCAGGGCTGCTAGCCACTCGCGCGTCTCCATGGCAATAAACTTGAAGAAGTTAGTCGCCATGGCAACGGTTCCACGGTAGTGGTCATTGCGCAGACGCTCATCCTGAGTTGCTACGCCGGTGGCGCAATTGTTCAGATGACAGATACGCAGATATTTACACCCCAGTGCAACCATGGGGCCGGTGCCGAAGCCAAAACTTTCGGCGCCGAGTATCGCTGCCTTGATCACATCTAGGCCCGTCTTCAAGCCACCATCGGTCTGAATGCGAACCTTATTGCGCAGATCATTTGCGCGTAAAGTTTGATGGGTTTCTGTCAGGCCGAGCTCCCACGGGGATCCGGCATAACGAATCGAGCTCACCGGACTAGCCGCAGTGCCACCATCGTAACCAGAGATAGTAATCAAATCAGCATAAGCCTTAGCGACACCAGCGGCAATGGTTCCCACGCCAGGTCGAGATACCAGCTTTACTGAAATCAACGCATCAGGGTTGACCTGCTTAAGATCAAAAATCAATTGCGCCAGATCTTCAATAGAGTAAATATCATGATGAGGTGGCGGTGATATTAATGTTACCCCTGGCACGGAATAACGCAGTCTGGCAATCAACTCATTAACCTTGCCGCCAGGCAGCTGCCCACCTTCACCGGGCTTGGCGCCCTGCGCTACTTTAATTTGCAAGACTTCTGCACTGGTCAGGTAGGCCGGCGTAACACCAAAACGTCCGGAGGCGATCTGCTTTATCTTCGACGATTTAATAGTGCCATAGCGCGCGGGATCTTCCCCGCCCTCACCAGAATTGGAACGTCCACCGAGTTTATTCATTGCCTCAGCCAGAGACTCGTGAGCCTCCGGCGACAGCGCACCCAGAGACATGCCCGCAGAGTCGAAGCGCTTGACGATTTCACTGACTGGCTCGACTTGATTTACGTCGATCGGGTTTGCACTGCATTTTAATGCCAACAGATCCCGGATCGTGGCAACCGGTCGCTTATTGACCAGGTCGGCATACTCACCCCACACTTTAAAATCGCCAGTCTGCACAGCTCGGTGCATGGTTTGAACGACATCGGGGTTATAGGCATGGTATTCCTGACCGTGAACATATTTTAGTAAGCCGCCCGGTTCTATTGGTTTTCGCAGTTTCCAGGCTGCCTTACTCAGTTCAGTCTGATCTGCTTCAATATCACTGAAAGTGGCACCCTCAATACGGCTTACCAATCCCGGGAAGCAGAGGTCGACCACTTCACTGCTGAGACCGATGGCCTCGAACAGCAAAGCGCCTCGGTAGGAGGCAATGGTAGAAATACCCATCTTGGAAAGAATTTTGAGAAGCCCTTTATTGATGCCCTTGCGGTACTGTTTAAAGGCGGTATCCACATCCACCAACAACTCGCCGCTATCAATCAGATCGCAGAGTACATGATAGCTGAGGTAAGGGTAGACCAGCGATGCGCCGCAGCCTATGAGCGCCGCGATTTGATGAGAATCACGCGCGTAGCCAGTGCTGGCTACCAAGTTGGCATCACAACGTATGCCCTGTTCAATCAGATAGTTGTGCACTGCACCCATGGCCAGCAATATATGCACGGGCTGTTTGTCTTGACCGATATCGTGGTCAGAGAGAATACAGATCACCGCCCCGCCGCGAACGGCTTCGGCCACTTCTTCGCAGATGCGCTGAACGGCCTGCTGGAGGTTTTCCTCGGCCACTTTGTAGTTGAGGGCAAATTTAACTACTGGGAACTCATCAAACTCATTGTGCTTGAGCGCATAGTATTTGCGTGGAGACAATACCGGGCCAGACAAACCAATCCGGGTTCCCAGGTAGGGGTTTTCAGCAAATATGCTCTCTTCACGACCCAGCTCTACACCCAATGACATAACAATGGCTTCGCGCAGGGGATCAATTGGCGGGTTGGTTACCTGGGCAAACTGCTGGCGAAAATAATCGAACAAGTTGCGCTGCTTTTTCGATAACACAGCCATGGGAATATCATCGCCCATGGAACCGGTGGCTTCCTGCCCACCCTCGGCCAGCGGCCTCAGCACCTGATCTCGCTCTTCAAAGGAGACCTGAAACATTTTCATGTAACACTTGATCTGCTCGCGGCTGAGAGTCCCTTCAAGTTCGATGCTATCCATATCAAAACTGGATTCAATCGCAAACCGGCCTTCTTTAAGCCACTTCTTGTAAGGATGACGCGAAGCGAGCTGATCTTCAATTTCATCACGGAAGAGAATTTTGCCTTCTTGGGTGTCGATCGACAGAATGTCTCCGGGGCCAAGGCGTCCTTTGGCAACAACATCTTCCGAACGGTAGTCGTAAACCCCTATCTCCGAAGCCACAGTGATTACATCATCATTAGTCATCACCCAGCGTGACGGACGCAGGCCGTTGCGATCAAGTGTACAGACAGCGTAGCGGCCATCAGTAATCACCAGTCCCGCCGGGCCATCCCAGGGTTCCTGGTGCATTGACAGATAATCGTAGAGTGCGCGATGGTCAGGATTGCGATCCTCAACGTTCTGCCAAGCGGGTGGCACCAGTGTGCGCACAGCAAGGTGAAGATCCATCCCTCCAGTAACCAGCATTTCGAGCATATTATCCAGGCTCGACGAATCAGACCCAGTTCGGTTTACCAACGGTGCAGCTTCGGTAAGATCAGGTAATAAATCAGAGCGATATTTCGGCGTACGCGCAACCGACCAGTTACGGTTACCCACAATGGTATTGATTTCGCCGTTATGCGCCAACATTCTGAATGGCTGTGCCAGTGGCCACTGCGGCAAGGTATTGGTCGAAAAGCGCTGGTGAAAAACACAGATGGCTGTCTCCAGCCGCGGATCAGCAAGATCCAGATAGAACCCCGGTAAATCCACCGGCATCATCAGACCTTTGTAGCTGAGGATGTTGGTGCCCAGACTGGCAATATGGAAGCGATTATCGTCAACCAACTGCTTCTCTGCCTTGCGACGCCCCATATAAAGTCGCGCACCAAAGTGCTTTTCATCACTGATATCGCCAGGAGCGATAAAAACCTGCTCAAAAGCTGGCAGTGACTCGATAGCAATGGGACCAAGGCAACTATTATCAGTGGGGACTTCACGCCAGCCGAGAACATGCAAACCCTGGGCAGACAACTCCTGCTCGAGAATGCTTTTGGCTTCGCCACGCTTGTGGTCGTCAGTATTGAGCATCACAGCGCCAACTGCATAGAGCTCAGGAAGCTCTATTTGTAAGCTTTCCTTGACGACACTGCGGAGAAAACTGTCCGGCTTTTGCATAAGCAAACCACAGCCATCACCGGTCTTGCCATCAGCGGCAACACCACCACGGTGAGTCATACAGGTGAGTGCCTGAATCGCATTTAACAATAATTTGTGGCTGGTTTTGCCCTTGATATGGGCGATTAAGCCAAATCCACAATTGTCTTTAAAATCGTCAAGCCGACATAAGCTCTGAGCCATAAATAAACTCTATAAAGGTTCCAGGTTAAACTCTTAGTGACGCGCATCTTCAGCCAGGCGTCTCTCGCAATACAGAACGTGCAGCACCGCATGAACTACTAGGGTATGCTTTTCAAACTGCATGTGTGACAGAGTAAAGTGGTGTTAGCCTCGGAGTCCTTCCAGGCTATTAGACAAAAGCGACCGGCATTCTACACTTTGCGGCCATCTTCGACAATTGTTCTATACGCAACAAACGGGGCATAGAGGCTCGATTCAGTCAAAAAAATCTAACCCAGTAAGCATGTGGTGGTTAGCCAGAGTGGCAGCTGCGGATTAACAACTGCTTTAAATGGTCAACTGAAAATTGATCGCTAACCTGAGCGCGCCCGATCTCCTGCATCAATACCAGACGCAGCCGACCATCCAGCACCTTCTTGTCGCGAACCATCAACTTCATAAAGTCCTCGGATGCCATATCCTGAGGTGGCGCCACTGGCAGCGAACAAGCCTGCAGCAGTGTTTCAATTCTCGACACGTCAGCCTGCGATAACTGTCCAGCTATCTGAGAAAGCTTCGCCGCCATAACCATTCCCGCAGCAACGGCTTCGCCGTGTAGCCACTGTCGATAGTTCTGGAAGGTCTCGATTGCGTGCCCGAAGGTATGGCCTAAATTCAAAATCGCTCTGATACCCTGTTCTGTCTCATCTTCGGCAACGATTCGCGCCTTACTTTTGCAGGATACTTCGATAGCATAAGCAAGTGCCTGCTGATCGCGCTGCAGGAGAGCAGTGATATTATTTTCGAGCCAAAGAAAAAACTCGGCATCGATAATCAATCCGTACTTAATCACCTCAGCAAGACCGGCAGCAAACTCACGATCAGGCAATGTTGACAAGGTATCGGTATCAATAATCACCGCCTGAGGCTGATAAAAAGCGCCAATCATATTCTTCCCCATGGCGTGATTGACCGCAGTTTTGCCGCCAACAGACGAATCAACCTGGGCCAGTAATGTGGTGGGGACCTGAATAAACGCTACACCACGCTGGTAACAGGCGGCGGCAAAGCCAGTCATATCACCGATCACTCCACCACCCAGTGCAATCAGCGTAGTTTTTCTGTCGTGATGCTTGCTAATCAGCTGATCAAAGATGCGGTTGAGCGTATCCAGATTTTTGTGTTGCTCGCCATCGGCGAGAATCACCGAGTCAATATGGCGGTCAGACAGCTGCTGCTCGAGCCGCTCGAGATAGAGTGGAGCAACCGTCTCGTTGGTCACAATAAGAACTTTCTGACCAACGATGTGCGCATTCAGATCGGCGCTCTGTAGCTCGCCAGAACCAATATAGATTGGATAGGAGCGATCGCCCAATAAAACCTGAACCTGCGTCGATGTTGCGCTCATGTGTCACTCTGAATACGGGTGGTGATTTTCCCCCTGCTGCTGTTGCCAAACTGGCCATCACTCTCAGGCTTTATCAGGGAATTTAGACTGCGGAGCTTAACATTTAACCCAGAGTTGAAACAGCTTCTGCTAATTTTTTTGCCAGCCGCAGGGGTTGTGTAGAGCCTGAGGGGAAGACCAGATCTGCCACCTGACTGTAGAGAGGACCGCGCTCTTCAACCAGTTTCCTGATGACCGCCTCGCGATCATCAACCTGCAATAATGGCCTGGTTTTATCGCGTCTGGTGCGTTCAATTAACTGCTCAGCCGTAGCAGATAAATAAATCACCAAACCACTGCACTGAAGCACTGCACGATTATCGGCATTAAGAATGATACCGCCGCCAGTCGCAATCACCCGCGGCGGTGTTCCTGAGACCAGATCGTTGAGCACCTTGGTCTCACGATCGCGAAAACCCTGCTCGCCTTCCATATCGAATATCCACTGAATATCAGCCCCGGCACGAGACTCGATTTCGGCATCAACATCAATAAACGAAAGGCCCAGCAAATCTGCCAAGTGCCGACCAATAGTAGTTTTACCGGCTCCCATTGGGCCGATCAGAAAAATATGTTGTGGTGTCATCTATCCAGTAAATTATCGTTAATTATTTTTGGCGTTATAAAGATGAGTATTTCACGTTTTTCGAGATTTCGCAGTTCATTTCGAAACAGTCTACCTAAAAAGGGGATATCTCCAAGCAATGGCACCTTGTCTGTGCCATTAACTTCCTCGGTCTGGAATATGCCCCCCAAGACCAATGTCTGACCATTACCCACCAAGGCCTGCGTCTCAATTTGAGTAATATCAATCGAGGGCTCCCCAGTCGGCGTGAAGTCACCCACAGAATCTTGCGAAACCTTCAAATCCATAATAATTCTGTTATCCGGCGTAATCTGTGGGGTCACCTCCAACTGCAGAACTGCCTCTTTAAATTCTATGCTAGTTGCACCACTCGAAGTCGCTTTTTGGTAGGCAATTTCAGTACCGGACTTGATCACAGCCTGCTGTTTATCTCCGGTAAGTACTTTCGGCTGAGAGACAATTTCACCAAATCCATCCGATTCCAATGCGCTGAGTTCAAGGTCAATCAAAAAATTATCAGTCAGGTAACCGAGACTAAAAGAACCGGTTGGATTGCTGACACCGAGATCAACCGCCAAACTGTCCCCTAATCCAAAATCGAAATTTCTGGTATAGGTGGTGATATCATCAGCAGTTCCCGCTATGCCATCATTGCCATCATCGGTTTCAATTTCATCTGCGGAATAAGTAAAACTCTCTGCGACCCCCGCGCCCGGATTCAAACCCGAGCGGCGGCCGGAAAAACCGAGTGTTTTATCACCAAATGCGCTGCTGGTAGTATTTCCGGCAATCTTGTCAATTCCAGCCAGACCCCAGGTAACGCCAAGCTCTTTTTTAAAGTCGGTACTGGCAATAACAATTCGCGCCTCGATCAATACCTGTTTAATGGGCACATCAATCTCACTAATCAAGCGCTTGAAGGCATTAATTTTTTCTTCAGTGTCGGTGAGAATAATCGTATTGGTGCGATCATCGACGATCGCACTGCCACGCTCCGAAAGGATAGTGGTCGTTGCATTGCCCTCTTGCCCACTGCTATTTGACTGCCCCTCTTCCGTGCGGCGAGCGGTAAACAGCTCAAAAATTTCCCTAGCGTCAGCGTATTTAATCCTCACAAATGCCGTCTCCAGAGGAGCCAACTCCTGCAGCTGTTTATTGGCCTCAACTTGCAATCGCTCCTGCTCGGCAATTTCATCGGCAGGCGCAACCATCAGCACATTGCCCTCTTGCCGCTTGTCCAGCCCCTTGGCTTTAAGAATAATTTCCAGTGCCTGATCCCAGGGCACATTATCTAGGCGAAGAGTAATACTGCCGGTTACCGTGTCACTGGCTACAAGATTGAGGGATGTAAACTCTGCAATAATCTGCAAGACAGAGCGCACTTTAATATCCTGAAAATCGAGATTTAAGCGTTCGCCACTAAAGGCAAATTTTTTGGTCTGCTCTTCAACCTCAACATCACTGAGCGGTTTGATATTAACCACATACTGACCATCGGCCTGATAGGCCAAATAATCATACTGACCGGAAGCTTCGACTGTAATCACTGTGGCATTACCCTCCTGACGACTATCGATCGCCTGTACAGGCGTGGCAAAGTCGATAACATCCAGTCGTCTATCGAGGCTTTCAGGCAGCTCAGTCTGGTAAAAAGAGAGATCGATTTTGTTGCCTACTCGATCAATATCGACATTGACCGAGGGCTGACTGAGGTCGATGACAATGGTACCTGAGCCATCGCCACCTCGGCGGAAGTCAATATCGGTAATCGCCAGAGCACCTTGCACGGAGGATCCGCTTGCACTGGATGCATGGGTCTCAGATTCGGAGACTGGTGCTTTTGCCTGCGACCGAGCGGACTGGTTGGCGGCCTTGCCAGCTCGAATTCGCACTTTGTTACTCTCAGTGTCAACCTGAAAAGGGATCGACTCAGTCAAATTGACAATCAATCGTGTTTGGCGGCCGTCCGAAACAATCACAGCTTGACTGGCACTGGTGAAGCCCAAGGCATATTTCTTCTCTGGCAAGCTGCTGTCGACACCAGGGAAATCGACAATCAACCTTGGCGGCGTGCCGATTTCATAGGCACTCGCCTCTGGCGGAGGTTCCGAGAACTGCAAGCTGATCTCAAACTGCTCGCCCTGAAGCGACGCAAATTTAATATCAGTTATCTGATTGGCTGCAGAAGTCACCCCCGTCAGCATTCCCAATGCGGGTGTTAGCAGCAATAAAACGTAAATGTTGCGCTTGATTTGACTGATCATTTTTAGTTTCCCTAACAGGTTGCTCACTGTTCCATAGCCATTGTGCGTGGTCGGTTAATCCATCCACCTTTGCCATCCGGGACGGTTTCCATAATCTCAATTTGTTCACCTGTCACGCTGGTTATAAGGCCGTAATTTCTACCCATATAATTACCCGGCGCAACCCGCCGGATGCGCCCATTACCATCATCGACCAGAGCCCATATCCTGTTCTTTCTCGATAGTGTTCCAACCATCGATAATGCGGCATAGCTGACCAGCTCAAGAGGTTCTTTGACTCTGCTCTGGTTCGGCGCCGGCACTGAGGTTCCGGATATTTTGTCGTCGCCACTGACAATCACCGGCGGTTCAAATGGGCTGCGCAACGCTAGCGCTGCATAGTGAAACTGTTCCGCGGGCGGATAGGTAGGCAGAGGCTCAACCACACCTTGGGGTTTATTGCGCGCGTCACTCAGTTTCTTATCGAGGTCACTGTATTCAGAGCCACCAGAGCAGCCCACTAGAACAATAAGACAGCCTAAAATCGCTATCTCCGACGGCAAAAGACTCTTGATCACTGTTCCGTCTCCCCTTTGTATCTATAGGTTTTTGCATCTATCTGCATGGTGAGTTGGGAACCTTCAGATTGACCAATCACGTAATCGTGCAAGGTGACGATTCGTGACAGCGATGCAACCCCACTGACAAACGAACCAAAATCATGATAGTCGCCGGTGACATCGATCTTGATCGGTAGCTCGACATAAAACTCTGAGATCTTTTCCGGCTGAAGTGAGATTGATTTCATCACCAACCCGCTGCCATAGGCAACTTCGGTGATATCCTCCAGCAGTCCAGGTACTTCAGTATCTTTGGGCAGCTGTTTAAGCAGCGCACCAAACGTTTTATCCAACTCAATCATCTGTTGCCGATAGGCATCCAGGTTTGCCGCCAAAAAAGCCTTGTCACGATACTGTTGCAACAGCTCACCCTCTTTCACAACGGCGTGCTGGGTTAACACCCTGATCTCTCGGACCTTTAGAAAATAGCCCAAAGTGACAATAATGAGCGGAATAAGGAGGATCAAAATAGCTTTTAAGGCAACAGGCCAGACGCCGATCTGCTGAATATCCAGATCGGCGAAATCAATATCTTTAAGCTCGGTCAAGCTCTGTTTTAATGTCATAACATCCCTGCCAACACATTTTTCATTTGCCAAAAATCAGCAGCCCCTCTCAGGGTTGACTGCTTTCACTGTTCTCTGCGACGCTGGTCTCTACCTCCACCTGCAAATCAAACACACTACCCTGCTCTCCAAGCCTATCGTCTTGCTGCACCTTGGTTAGGTTTGAATTGGCATATTTGGGTGAGTTGTCCAAATTTCTCATAAACATGGAAATACGATTGTTTGACTCGGAAAAACCAGACATTGTGATTTTGCCCTGCTTGCCTGTCAGAGACTCCAGATAAGTACCATCGGGAACTGCCCGCACTAGCTCATCAAACATTTTCACGATTTCAGAGCGATTACCCTGAAGATCTTGAATCACTTTCATCCTCGAGAGCATCTCTGCTTTTTTTCGCTTAAGCTGACTGATTTCGGCGACTTTTTTATCCATTTCGGCAATATTTGATTGCAGGTAACTATTGCGCATGTGCTGATGCTCAAGTTGATTGTCAGCCAACAGGATCCACAGGAACATCAACAGAGCACCCACTACAGCAGAAGCTAACAGCCTGGCGATAAAGGCTTTTCGTTCAAGCTCACGCGCCTCTTCACGCCATGGAAGTAAATTAATATGGGTCATTTATTCGAAACTCCTCATCGCCAGCCCAACAGCGAGCAGCATTGCCGGGGCATCGTTAGCCAATGCCGTAGCATTGACCGACTTACCCAACTGCATGTGGGCAAAGGGATTGGCGACTGCTGTGGGTATTCCGATAATCTGCTCCACCTCATCCACCAGCCCTTCAAGCGCTGAAACACCCCCAGCCAAAAACAACTGGTCAACGTAGTTAAACTGGCTGGAACTGTAAAAGAACTGCAGAGAGCGGGTGATGTGCTGGATAAGAGATTCTTTGAAGGGAGCGAGAACTTCTGAGGCATAGTCCTCTGGCAACCCGCCCTTTCGCTTTGCCTCACCAGCTTCTTCCCACGACAATCCATAGCGACGCTGAATCTCTTCAGTCAGCTGTTTGCCGCCAAACAACTGCTCCCGATCATAGATAATTTTACCATCGACAAGCACGGTAAAACTGAACGCGGTCGCGCCGACATCGGCTATGGCAACAACCTGATCGCCGACCTGATCCAATTGATCCTCAATAAGCTTAAAAGCACGCTCAACAGCAAAACCTTCAACATCAATTACTCTGGGATTCAATCCGGCCATTTCCAGTGCCTGACGCCGATGCTCGACATTTTCCTGCCTGCAAGCTGCCAGTAACACTTTGACTAAATCAGGATTTTTATCCACTACACCAAGCACATCAAAATCAAAAGCCACCTCCTCCATGGGATAGGGAATATATTGATCCGCCTCTAATTCGATCTGGGCTTCCATCTGCAGCTCAGTCAAACCCGCAGGCAGTTCAATTTCTTTGGTGATCACTGCTGAGGAGGATACGGCAGCGACTGTATCTTTAAGCTTGCTGCCCGACAGCTTAACCACCGAGGCGATAACCTCTGACAGTGAATCGAGGTCGGCAATATTCTTGTCAACCATGGTATTGGAGGGCAGTGGCAGAACCCGGTAGGCTTCTACTTTATAGCCCTCCGCGTTGCGACTCAGTTCGATTAACTTGACGGCCGAAGCGGAGATATCCAAACCGAGCATCGGCTTGGACGGGTTGGCGAAAAAATCAAAAAATTCCATTTTCTTGGTTAGGTCCTTTAGTCCGGGGCTGCTGACTACGCTCGACAGCGGCTCTGTATATCTCTCCCTTGATACTGGGCTCATAGGGGCTATTACTAGCGATCAATAGTAGCCCTGCAAATGATGCACTTCGGGTTCCCTACACCCTATAATAGACGCTGCGGTTTTCAGGTGCCTGAAATTGGTGTCTATTTGCTTCGCGATCTGTAACAAGATCTTTGGCGGTACGCGATCTACTCAAGTGATGGTTATAAAACTATGATGCGGAAACTTATAAAGCCCTTGGCTCTGCTCACCCTGTTTGGTGCAGGCGGTTTCCTCGTTGTCGCATCCTGCCTCTATCTGTACCTTAACCCAAAGTTACCATCAGTCGAGGAACTAAAGGAGATCGAGTTACAAATTCCACTGCGAATCTATTCACAAGATTTGAAAGTTATCGCAGAATTCGGGGAGAAGAAGCGCTCCCCTGTATCATTCGACGAAATACCCCAATCGATGATCGATGCCTTTCTTGCCGCTGAGGACGACAGTTTTTTTGAGCATGGCGGAATTGTTGTTACGGGTTTGCTGCGGGCGGCGCTGCAGCTGGTTACGACCGGTCAGATACAGAGTGGTGGCAGCACCATCACAATGCAGGTTGCGCGCAATTTCTTTCTTAACAACCGTCAGGAATTTACCCGTAAATTTAACGAGATACTGCTCGCTTTCAGAATTGAGGATGGACTCACCAAAGAAGAAATCCTCTCCCTCTACACCAACAAAATTTATATGGGCAATCGCGCCTATGGTGTAGGGGCCGCCGCGCATGTCTACTATGGCAAAGACCTAAAAGATTTGACTCTGGCTGAGACTGCCATGATTGCCGGCCTGCCAAAGGCGCCATCTATTTACAATCCAATAGCCAACCCGCAGCGAGCTCTGCAGCGCCGCAACTGGATACTTGGGCGCATGTTGCTACTAAAAAACATCACCACTGAGGAGTATCAGGCCGCACTGGGAGAGGAGGACAAAGCCTCTTACCACGGTTCTATTTCCGAGCTGGATGCAGCTTATATCGCTGAAATGGTACGCCAGGAAGTAATCGAAAAGTTTGGCCTGAAGGCTTACACCGAGGGCTATTCAGCAATCACCACAATCGACTCAAAACTGCAAAAAAAGGGCGTTGATGCGCTACAGGCGGGCATCCTCGCCTATGACCAGCGCCACGGTTATCGCGGCCCCGAACAAACCGCACTGCCTGAAGAGGAGTGGGACGAAGCCCTCAGTCAGGCGTCGAGCTACGGAAAATTAGAGCCGGCAGTGATCAGCGAAGTTGCTGCAGACCATCTTGTCCTGCTCAACCGCAATGGCGAGCTTGAAGACCTTAACTGGGCTGATGGACTCAAGGGCTTGCGTCTCTATCGCACAGTCAATGCTCGAGGTGCACCCATCACCGATGCCTCCGAGGTCTTCAACCGGGGCGATATGGTTCGCATTTTACGGCGGCAAAACAACTCCATTGCTCTCTCACAGTTGCCAGAGGTCCAGGCAGCACTGGTTGCACTAAATCCAGAAGACGGCGCGATCCGTTCTCTGGTTGGCGGATTTGACTTCCGTCAGAGTCGCTTTAACCGGGTTACCCAGGCCTTGCGTCAGCCCGGCTCCAACTTCAAACCGTTTATCTATGCCACCGCACTCAATAGCGGCTTCACCCCTGCGTCCATTATCAATGATGCACCGGTGGTGTTTAACGACAAAAATCTCGAAGATCTGTGGCGCCCAGAGAATGATGGCGGAAAATTTTATGGCCCCACACGCCTCCGAGAAGCACTTTATCGGTCACGTAACATGGTCTCGATCAGACTATTGAGGCGCATGGGTATCGACCGCACTCTCGAGGGTCTTCAAGCATTTGGATTTGAAACCGGTGATATGCCCCTCGACCTGTCGCTGGCATTGGGTAGTCACGCCATGACACCAATGAAAATTGCCAGCGCTTACAATATTCTCGCTAATGGCGGCTACAAAGTGTCGCCCTACCTGCTTGCCACGGTAATCGACCGCGATGGCAATATCGTTTATCAAGCTAATCCCGATACCGTCTGTAAGCTATGTGAAAGTGCTGAGCGCATGACGGATACAACAGGGGAAAATCGTCCCAATGCCGTGACAGAAGTCGACCTGCAACTCGAAGAACTACTCAATAGTCTGGCCAGCGAGTCCATTGTTGAAGAAGAGCGCCAGAGCCTAGAAATAATCAAGCGCGCCATTCAGCAGCAACAAAATGAGTCCAAACCAAACGCCAAGCGCGTCCTCAATGAACAAACGGCCTTCCTCATCGACTCAATGTTAAAAGATGTCATTTTGCGCGGTACCGGCGTCAAGGCCAAGGTACTGAAACGCACTGACCTGGCGGGCAAGACCGGCACGACAAATGGCCCCAGAGATGCCTGGTTCTCCGGTTATTCGCCACAACTTACAGTCACTACATGGGTCGGGTTCGACAATAATGCCCTGATCGGCCGCAATGAATACGGTGGTTCGGCCGCACTGCCGATCTGGATCGACTTTGTACGCGAAGCGCTTAGAGGTAAAGAAAATATCGAACGAACACAGCCAGATGGCATCGTTATGGTCAAAATAGACAGTAAAACCGGCAAGCGTGTCGGCCCTAATCAGGAAGGTATTTTTGAGTTCTTCCGCAGCGAAAATGTTCCTGAACCAGTCATTGACGAATCACTGCCCGGCGGCTCTGAAAATACCTTGCCCGATGATATATTCTGATATGAACAGTGCAGGCAAAGAGAGCAACATTAACCTGAATTGGCAAGATATCGACACTGTACTGTTAGATATGGACGGCACCTTGCTCGACCTACACTTTGATAATTTTTTCTGGCTGCAGCACCTGCCTAAGCGCTATGCGGAACACCATAACCTCTCCCTGAACCAAGTCTCAAAAACACTGCTACAGCAGATGCAAGACTGCCAGGGAACCCTGAATTGGTATTGCACTGATTTTTGGTCACAGGAATGCAACCTGGATATCGTTGCACTGAAACGGGAAATAAACCATCTAATTGGCGAACGTCCCCATGCTCTTGCGTTTCTCGAGTCACTTGGTGTTAACGGTAAACAACGGGTATTGGTAACCAACGCCCACCGCGACAGCGTCGACCTGAAATTTGCCGTCACGGGCATTGAGGCCCACCTTGATGCCATTGTCTCATCACACGATTATGGCCAACCAAAAGAAGAGCAAACGTTCTGGCAGCAACTGCACAAAAATATCAATTTCGATCCCACGCGCACGCTGTTTATCGACGACTCTGAATCGATTCTGCACGCTGCCCAACAATTTGGCATCGCTCATCTGCTCTGCATTGAACAGCCCGACAGTCAACGCGAACCGCGCCATACAACAACCTTCTCAATGATCAGGTGCTTTAGTGATCTTCTGATCGATGGAAAAAGATCCGGGCTACTCATTTAAGGCTACAGAAATGCAACCTATGGAAAAAGTTCGTATCGACAAGTGGCTTTGGGCCGCGCGCTTTTTCAAAACGCGCTCGCTAGCCAAGGCGGCAATCGAGGGTGGCAAAGTGCATATCGACGGTCATAAATCAAAGGCAAGCAGACAGCTCGAGCTGGGTACTGTTCTGACCATTCGTCAGGGGTTTGACACCAAGACCGTCGAGGTCATTGCGCTATCGGAGCAGCGACGCGGCGCCCCGGAGGCACTATTGCTCTACACCGAGACCGCGGAGAGCATCGCCAAACGGGAAACACAGGCCGCTCAACGCAAGGCACTTAACCAGTCCCAGGTGAGCGATGGCAAACCCAATAAAAAGCAGCGCCGTCAAATTCACCGTTTTTTAACCAATTAAGATAGGCGCGTGGCGAAATATCAGTACAATACGCGCCCTATGAACGATAACAATAATACTCAAGATATTCTCCAACGCTTCATCTTTGACGGCACTGATATCCGCGGTGAAATTGTCACGCTGTCATCAAGCTATCAGGCGCTATTGGCCCTGCAAGACTATCCTCCGCAGGTAGCACGTCTGTTTGGTGAGTTCCTGGTGGCAGCCAGTCTGCTTGGCAGCTCACTGAAACACCGTGGAATGATCACCGTTCAGGCACGCGGCAATGGCCCCCTATCTATGATCATGACCGAATGTACTCAGGGTAAGAATGTACGCGGCATTGTGCGCGGCGATTTCGACAACCTAGATGGGCTCAGCTCACTGCATGATCTGCTGGGCAGTGCCACGCTGGCAATTACCCTTGAGCCCGAAGGTAAAGAACGCTACCAAGGTGTGGTGCCACTGGATGAAGACAATCTCAGCAAATGTCTCGAGTTTTACTTTTATCAGTCCGAGCAGTTGCCGACCAGAATACAGCTGGCAGCCGATGCAACCAGCGCTAGCGGAATGCTGATTCAACAATTGCCTTCGTCGGGTGATAAAGAAAAGAGCGAGGAAGATTGGCAACTGGTTTCCAGCCTGTTTGAAACCCTGTCGAGCGATGAGCAGCTACAACTGTCTCATAATGATCAGTTATATCGATTATTCCACGAGCAGGAACTGCGCCTTTTTGAAGCTGAACCCATGCTCTTCTCCTGCAGCTGTTCTCGTCAACGAACCGAGAATGCATTGATCTCTCTTGGCCGTGAAGAAGTTGTCAATATCGCTGAAGAACAGGGCCTGGTGATGATTACCTGTCAATTCTGTGCCCAGGAATATCGCTTTACCAAGCGCAATATCGATCAACTATTTGACCCTCCCGCGCCACTGCTACACTAAATCATCACCCTTTGGAATCGTCAATTTCGACTTAGATTAAAGCTGAATTTCTGGCATACTTGCCGGCCTTAAGTCAAAAGCACCACCTTTTGTAAATCGTTCGCCCTTTGGAAGAGAGGAAGAGAATGACCGACGCTGCTGTATATAGAGATCCCGGCTCAACCGAGCTTATTGAAATGGCCATTAAACGCGGGGAAGGGCATCTCTCCGATACAGGCGCATTCGTCGCCACGACAGGTCACCGTAGCGGGCGCTCTCCCGCAGATAGATTTATCGTCGACGAGCCCAGCTCATCGGAAGCCATAGATTGGGGGTCGGTTAATCGGCCTTTTGATCCGGCGGCATTTGACGCACTCTGGGAGCGCGTTTCAGAGTATATCGCTGAGCAAGAGCGCTTTGTCTCACATCTGCATGTAGGTCAGGACTCAGAACACTATATTCCAGTCAAGGTGACCACTGAAACTGCATGGCACTGCCTGTTTGCACACAATATGTTTATCCGCAGTGAAAAATATAATCCCGCAAATAAAGAGCAGTGGAAGATCCTCCATGCCGCCAATTTTGTCTGTGATCCAGAGCGAGATGGCACCAACAGCGACGGTGTAGTGCTTATCAATTTTGCCCAGCGCAAAGTATTACTCGCCGGCATGCGCTATGCAGGAGAAATGAAAAAGGCCATGTTCTCTGTACAGAACTTCCTGCTTCCTGAAAAAGATGTGATGCCGATGCACTGCGCCGCCAATGTCGGCGAAGATGGCGACACGGCACTATTTTTTGGTCTCTCCGGAACCGGTAAAACCACTCTCTCGGCGGATCCTGATCGCTATTTGATCGGTGACGATGAACACGGCTGGGGTAAGGGCACAGTGTTTAATCTTGAAGGTGGCTGCTATGCCAAGACCATCGATCTGAGCCAGAAGAATGAGCCGGTTATCTGGGACGCCATTCGGTTTGGCTCGATTGTTGAGAATGTTGTTATTTCCGAGCATCAGCGAACAGCCGATTATTCGGATACCTCCCTGAGTGAAAATGGCCGCTGCAGCTATCCTTTGGAACATGTCGAAAAGCGCTGCATAGAAAATCAGTCCGGTGAACCAAAGAATATTATCTTCCTCACCTGTGATGTCACTGGCGTACTGCCCCCTGTTTCCATTCTCAGTAAAGAGGCCGCGGCCTACCACTTCTTGAGTGGCTACACTGCGCGGGTCGGTTCCACAGAGCTGGGAGCGGAAGCCGGTATAAATCCAACCTTCTCAACCTGTTTCGGCGCGCCGTTCATGCCCCGTTCGGCCAGCGTCTACGCCGAACTATTAATGAAAAGAATCGATGATTTCGGCTCCAGAGTCTATTTGGTCAACACCGGCTGGACCGGTGGCTCAGGTGGCGCTAGCGGCAAAGGCAGCCGTTTCCCGATCCCGGTTACCCGAGCAATCGTCACAGCCATTACCAAGGGAGCCCTTGCCAGCTGTGAGACTCAGCATCTGGATATGCTCAATCTGGACATTCCCCTGGGGGTTGAAGGCGTGGACAGCAAATACCTCAACCCGCGCGATGCATGGGAAGACCAGGCCGCCTACGACAAACAGGCGACAACTCTGGTAAAACTGTTTATTGACAATATTGTCAGCTTTGCGCCCTCTAAAGATATTCTTGATGCAGGACCAAAACTGTAAAGAAACACCCGCTGTCATCCATACAGTTGAGCAACAGCTATAAAAAAACCCGCGAAAGCGGGTTTTTTTATAGCTTCACTATTCATTTACTTGATTCATTTACTTGATTCATTTACTTGCTGTTATCAAGAATATGATCCACGGCTGCTTTGACTTCTTCATCACTGCAGTCCATGCAGGTCCCGCGCATAGGCATACCGCGAATACCATTGATGGCATTGGTGTAGACCGTCTCCAAACCCTGCTCAAGGCGAGCTGACCAGGCGGCAACATCGCCGAACACAGGGGCACCGGCAACGCCAGAGCTGTGGCAAGCGATACAATTAGTCGCATAGATATCGCTGCCAGCACGAGCTGATGCAGCACCAGATGCAGCCGACGAAACCTGTCCAGCCATGGATACATGGCCAGCCGGAGCGATGCGCTCGGCGACTTGCTGCTCCTGCGCTGCAGTCAGATTGACAGTTTTTTCACCTGATCCACAACCCCACAGCGCAACGCTGGCAATAGTGATCAGGACCAGGTTTTTCAGACGGCGGCTGATAAAATTATTCATCGAGGAGTTCTCCAGTTGGACCATTTAATTAAAATGTAAAATATGAGACGGTTTAAATGTGTTAGAAATTGGCCGGCATTATAGCGCGCAATTATTAAATTCTCATTAGCAATACGCCGTATTTCCCTATTCGTATTATCCTGCCGCCATCTGGCTTGTCTATCCCTTAAACTACAGTGCTAGCAGAGCGGACGGATACCCACTGCATTCCGCAGTTTGGCAATCATCTTCCGGCTCTCGGCACGTGCCTTTTCCGCGCCTTGCTGCAACACCGCTTCCACAGCAGCAGGATTTTGCATCAGCTCATTGTAACGCTCCCGAGCATCCACAAGTTGATGATTGACCAACTCAAACAACTGCTTTTTCGCCTCGCCCCAGGCGATACCACCAGCAAATGCCTGACGCATCTCAGTGGTTTGCTGAGGCGTCGCAAAGGCCTGCCAAATTTGGAACACTGCGGAGCTATCCGGATCTTTCGGCTCACCCGGCTCCAGCAGATTGGTCTTAATCTTGTTGATATGCTTTTTCAGCTGCTTTTCGCTCAAAAACAACGGAATAGTATTGCCGTAACTCTTGCTCATCTTGCGACCATCGAGACCCTGAAGTACCGCAACATTGTCATCGACCACAGCGGCGGGCAGGACAAAGTGTTCTCCGTAGTGGTGATTAAAGCGCTGGGCCACATCCCGGGCCATCTCGACATGCTGAATCTGATCGCGACCAACCGGAATCTGGTGGGCATTAAACATTAGAATATCCGCGGCCATCAGGATCGGGTAGCTAAACAGCCCCATAGTGATGCCATGATCGGCATCCTCGCCCAGCTCTTCATTGGCCTGCACTGCACCTTTGTACGCATGAGCCCGATTCATCAGTCCTTTTGCCGTCATACAGGTCAGGAACCAGGTCAATTCGGGAATTTCGGGAATATCAGACTGGCGATAGAACGTGACTGTATCAGGATCCAGACCCAGCGCCAGCCAGGTCGCAGCAATCTCCATAGTCGAACGCTGAACCATCTCGGGATCCTGCGATTTAATCAGTGAATGGTAATCCGCCAGAAAGAAAAATGACTCACAGTCGCCACGGCGACTGGCTTCAATGGCCGGGCGAATAGCACCCACATAATTCCCCAAATGTGGCGTTCCGGATGTGGTTATGCCAGTTAAAACACGTTGTTTGGTCATAGGGGTTACTCCACTCCAGCAGTGCTATCGCTGTCTTCGGCAAGAGCGACAACCAACCGCCCGGGGCGATTAAAAAACTGTCTCAACACTTTGCTCATACGCTGAGGATCCAGAGCACCAGTGAGCTCACGGCAAGAGTGCATCGCCAACTGAGGAATACCTACATCCAAGGTTGGAATACCCAGTTTCGCCGCTGTAACCGGGCCAATGGTACTGCCACAACCGAGATCGGTACGGGTCACAAAAGACTGTACCGGCACAGTCACCTCACCACACAGCTGACGAAACAGACTGGCGGTAATGCTATTGGTTGCATAGCGCTGGCTGGAGTTGACCTTGATCACTGGACCACCGTTTAACACTGGGCTGTGACCCTTATCATGTTTGCTGACAAAATTGGGATGCAGCGCATGCGCATTATCGCAGGAGATCAACAGTGAACTATCGAGAATTCGGGTCTGACTGACGCGATCGTCAGTGGCACAGAGCCGCTCAACCACCGACTCCAGAAATGGGCCATCAGCACCAACGGCCGAAACACTGCCCACTTCTTCGTGATCGTTGCACACTAATACTGACGTACAGCGAGTGTCGGCGGCGATAATCGCTTGGGTAGCGACAAAACAGCTGAGCAAGTTATCGAGACGTGCTGAAGCAAAGAATTCTTTTTCCAAACCGACGCTGGCTGCTCGCTGAACATCATAAAAACAAAGCTCATAGTCCATCACCTGCTCGCCCTCAGCTAAAAACCGATCGGCTAACAACTCTCGAAAATCGGCTTGACCTTCAGTCTGCATCAGGATGGGAGGAATATCAGTCTGGGCATTTATTGACCGATCCTTGTTCGCTTCGCGATCAAGATGAATAGCCAGGCTAGGAATAACAGCGATCGCCTCAGCAAAATTTACCAGCTTCTGTTTTAGCTGACCACTGACATCAGTAAACACCAAGCGTCCTGCCAGAGACAGATCACGATCAAACCAAGGGTTGAGAAGCGCACCACCATAGACTTCCACACCGAGCTGGAAATAACCACTATTGAGCATCTCCGGCTGTGGTTTAACCATCAGGCAAGGGCTGTCCGTGTGAGCTCCTGCCAAGCGCATACCGGTCTTGGATAGATCATCACTGCCAACAATAAAGGCAATAATCGATGAGCCATTGCGGGTGACAAAATATTTCCCTCCGCGCTCCAACGTCCACTCATGCGCCTCATTGAGTGCACAGAAACCAGCCTCTCGCAACTGGCTGGCAATATTGGCCACCGCATGAAATGGCGTTGGTGATGCATCAATAAACTCGCCAAGCTCGCGATTAAACGACTCTGCACTCAACAATTCGGCCTGCTTATCAGCCCTATTCATTCGTTATATCCCTTATTCACTTTTTAAATACTATTGTGTAATTTTATTCGTTACCGCGCTCGAGTCTGGCCAACAGACTGGACGTATCCCAGCGATTGCCGCCCATTTCCTGCACCTGCTGGTAAAAACTGTCGACCAACTCAGTTACCGGCAATTCACTGCCGTTGGCCTTGCCCTCTTGTAGGGCAAAAGCCAGATCCTTACGCATCCACTGGACGGCAAATCCATGGTCGTACTCATTCGCCAACATCGTCTTGTAGCGGTTTTCCATCTGCCAGGACTGCGCCGCACCTTTTGAGATAACCTCGATCACTTGATGCGCATCGAGACCCGCACGTTTGGCAAAGTTCAGCCCTTCCGCGAGACCCTGAACAACACCCGCAATACAAATCTGGTTAACCATTTTACACAGTTGACCACTGCCCACATCTCCCATCAGCTGGATCGACTTTGCATAGCTCTCAACTGCCTCTACAACCGTGTCGAAGTGCACCTGTAATCCCCCACACATCACCGTTAACTGCCCATTCTCTGCGCCCTGCTGACCTCCAGAGACAGGCGCATCGACAAAGCCACAACCTACCGCATCGGCTTGCACAGCCAACTCCTGGGCCAACAGCGCCGAGGTGGTCGTGTGATCAACCAGGATCGCACCCGGCTTCATGGCCGACAGCACGCCGCCGGCTTCAGCCACCACAGCTCGAACATCGTCATCATTGCCAAGGCAAGTAAAGACAATATCGGCATCGGCCACCGCTTGCGCCACTGTCACTGCGGATTTTCCGCGATACTCAGTCAACCAGCGCCGGCTTACCTCAGTGCTGCGATTAAAGACAACCACTGAGTAATCTCTCTGGCTCAACCATCCCGCCATGGGATAACCCATAACACCAAGACCTAAAAACGCCACGTTCTTTTTCAACCGATCTTCCTCCTAGATACTCACTTGCTCACCAGCTAGATCGCCTGATTCCAAATCAATGCAATCAAAACTGCGCCCAGCAATAATCTGTAGATCACAAACGGCATCATGCCTATACGCTGAATGACGTTCAAAAACAGCTTGATGCAAAGATATGCAGTAACGGCTGAGAGCAGGGTACCAACCACAATAAGAGTCCAGTCGACTGACTCCGCACCCATTAACTCGACACCCTTATAACCGCCACTTAACACAATAATCGGAATTGCCATCAAAAACGAAAATCGCGCCGCGGTCTCACGATCAAACCCAAGTGCAAGAGCTGCGGTAATAGTGATCCCGGAACGGGAAGTGCCGGGAACGAGTGCCAGCGCCTGTGCAATACCGACCCAAAGTGCCGAACGCCAGTTCATCTCCTTCAAATCGAGACTGCCTGTACCGCGATAATCGGCCCAAGCCAGCAACAAGCCGAAAAAAATTGTGGTAAAGGCGATCACTTCCATCGAACGCAGATGTGTTTCAATCAGATCACCCAAAAACAGACCGGCAAATCCGGCGGGCAATGTGGCCAAAATAAGGTACCACGCGAGATGACTCTCGGGGCTGTGACGACGGACAAAGACACTGTCCAGCCAGGCTTGGCTAAGGTTGACGACATCGCGACGAAAATAAGCTACCACCGCCACTAATGAACCGACATGCACGGCTACATCGAAGGCCAGCCCCTGATCCGGCCAACCCAGCACTTCAGAGGGCAGAATAAGATGCGCTGAGCTAGAGATCGGTAAAAACTCCGACAGTCCCTGAATAATGGCCAACCAGACGGCTTGCATCAATTCCATAGTTTACGCTGTCCTTAACTTGGTATGTTTCTTCCACGCCTCAGTGCCACGCAGGTAGACCAGATCGAGGGAAGCAATAGGTACCGCGCAACCGCGACTGTGTTTTACCAGCGCAATCTCTAGTACATCGCGCGCATCTGGGTACAGCGGTTGGCAGTTATGCTGGGCATTAGCGACATTGACAAAAAGCGCCCTTGTGTCGCCAACAACTACGCATGGATCGATAGTCTCAACCAGTTCTAATGCTGCCTTGTGACCCAACAATTGATCCTTGATCAGCGGCACAAACTGCGCTTGATCATCGAGCAGATAAGCGCCGCAATTAAACTCCCCCATACGGGCATCGAGGACAGACAGTACTTTTCCGGACTGCAGATCAGAAGGATCGTATTTGCGACGATAAGTTTGCGCCATCACTTCTAATGTCGACACGGGTACTACCGACAGCCCGGCACCAAATGCCAATCCCTGAACCGTCGAAAAACCAATACGCAACCCGGTGAATGAACCCGGACCGACTGTGACGGCCAGAGAATCCAGCGCACCGACTTTAAGATCGGCCTCGGCCAAAACCTCATCGATCATGCTCATAATCAATCTGGTATGTGAGCGAGGCTCCTCTGAATAGCGAGTATATCTGGCATCACCCATACTCAGCGCCACCGAACACGCCGCTGTAGAGGTCTCAACTGCCAAAATGGATGTCATAGCAAAGCCGCAATACGTAGAAAATCGAAAAAGGTCTGTGGATGGGGCCCAGAAACAAAAATCCCCCACCAGCTGGTGAGGGATTTTACAGGTCTCAAGGCAATTAAACTATTATCATTTTGCCCAGCTTGGAACCCGGAGCGACGCACCAAAAATGGCGCTACTTAGCATTCGCCTTTGCCTTGGCGACTGACTTTTTCTTGACCGCTGCCTTTTTGACTGCGGCCTTCTTAACTATCGCTTTTTTAGGTACTGGCTTCTTCTTGGACTGAGCTTTTGTGACTGCCGCCTTTTTAGTGGCTGTTTTCTTAGCGGCCGCTTTTTTCTTAGCAGGTACTTTTTTGACTGCGGTCTTCTTGGCGGCGGCTTTCTTAGCTACCGCTTTTTTCTTAGCGGGCGCTTTTTTGGCTGCAGCCTTCTTGGCGACGGCTTTCTTAGCGACGGCTTTTTTCTTAGCAGGCGCTTTTTTGGCTGCGGTCTTCTTGGCCACGGCTTTCTTAGCTACTGCTTTTTTGGCTACTGCTTTTTTGACTACTGCTTTTTTGACTACTGCTTTTTTGACTACTGCTTTTTTGACTACTGCTTTTTTGACTACTGCTTTTTTGGCTACTGCTTTTTTCTTGACCGATGCCTTTTTGGCAGCTGCTTTCTTCACTGCGGGCTTTTTCTCAACAACTTTCTTTGCGGCCTTTTTAGCTGTCGCCTTAGGAGCTGATTTTTTTGCCTCGGCTTTTAGCTTAGCTACAATTGCTTTCTCGGCAGCTTTCACTTTAAGCGCAGCACGCTTTTCGGCCAGTTTCATTTTCTTGGATGTAGCTTTGGCACGCGCTTTTAACCAACGCTTTTCAAAGCGTTTTACAGCAGCTGCAAGATCGGCATCCTGAGCAGCTTGCAGTCTCGCCTCGGCTTTTAATACTGCAGCTTTAGCAGCGGCTTCTGCGGCGAGCAGTTTTTGTTTTATCTGAGCATTTTTCAGCTCAACTTTTGCAGAGCGCAAACCATCACGCAAGGCTGAAGCTTGCTTGCGACTCTCTGATGCCTGCTTTCGCGCAGCAACCAAGCCATTTTTTGCGGCAGCAGTCGGTTTAACCGCGACTCGCGCCTTGGCTTTTTCAACTCGAGAAACAATAGTTGCGTAATTTTTTTTCTGAGTAGCGATTTGCTTTTTAATTGACTCGACAGCTTTGACCGCAGTCTGAAGCGGGGAAACCTGTGTTTTCGCTTTTGCTTTTGAGACTTTTTTCTTTGCTGGGCGTTTCATCTATGCATTCCTCACGTAAATAAAGACAAGTTTTAATATCGTCATTAAAAAACAATATAGACTGTGCGTGTCGCGAAGTTTAAGCAGTTGTGATTTGTTTTTCCAATTAAAATGCCATTTTTAAACAAAAACAGCACTATAAATCAGAAATAGGCCTACATTTAAGGAGAGTTTTTTAAAAGCAGTGTTTTTATATTTTTTTAAAAACACTGCTTTTATTAAAGAAATTTAAGACAGTGCTGAGACCAATCTGGCCTGCACATCACTAAGACTACCAACACCATCGATTTTCGAAAAAACGGGCGCGCTGGGATCTTTTTCAGCAAGACTCTTATAAAAGTCAACCAGTGGCTTAGTTTGGGTGTGATAAATGTCAAGACGATTACGAATCGTCTCTTCTTTATCATCAGGACGCTGAATTAATGGTTCCTGAGTCTCGTCATCAAAACCTGGATTTTTTGGCGGATTATGCTCGATATGATAGACCCGACCCGAGTCTTCATGGACACGACGACCACTGAGACGCGAAACAATTTGCTCATCATCCACAGCGATTTCAATAACGTGCTCAATGATCACGCCCGCATCAACTAACGCTTGCGCTTGGGGAATAGTTCTCGGAAAACCATCAAAAAGAAAACCGCCGGCACAGTCAGACTGCTGAATACGCTCCTTGACTAGGGCAATAATAATTTCATCAGAAACCAACCCACCAGAGGCCATAATGTCTTTGACCTTGAGGCCGAGATCAGAGCCCGCTTTCACAGCACTTCTCAGCATATCTCCAGTGGAAATTTGCGGAATACTGTATTGCTCAGTAATAAACTGTGCTTGCGTACCTTTACCTGCGCCTGGGGGCCCTAACAAAATAACTCTCATTTACACGATTCCTTGAAATTATTACTGATTACGGGGACTGGACGAAGAGGAGGGATTACCAAACAATCTTATGGAACACCTGCAGCCCCGAAAAGGTCGCTCACAATACACGGATTGAATTGGTCAGACAAGCACAGTTCCAGAGCGAATTTTAGACCTCGGGACTTTTACAGCTTACTCATTGCTCTTTACTTTCATCCATAGGGCTTCCATTTCACCACTGCTCAACCGAGACATACTACTGCCCTCAGCCGCCGCTAACTGCTCCATGCTTTCAAAACGCCGCTGAAACTTGCGATTCGCTCTGCGCAATGCCTGTTCGGGATCAACTGCAAGATGGCGAGCCAAATTGACGCAGCTAAACAGTAAATCACCCAGTTCATCCTCGATGGCATCGCGGTTATCGTTATCGATTTCTACCTCTAATTCTTCAAGCTCACCACGGACTACAGCGAGAACCTGGGCGCTGTTCTGCCAATCAAAGCCAGTGAGTGCCGCGCGCTTTTGCAGCTTTTGAGCGCGGCTTAGGGCCGGCAGCGCTAGCGGAATATCATCCAACGTGTTGCACTCACCTTTCTCCGCACGTTCTTCCGCTTTAATCTGCTCCCAAACTCTTTTTATGCGCGCCTCTGCCTCTAAATCATCTCCTCCGGCGACAGTGTCGCGAACACTTTCCAGAGTGCCGTCGGGAAATACATGAGGATGACGGCGAACCAGTTTTGCTACCAGCCCACTGACAACCGAATCAAAATCAAAAATATTGCGCTCAGCACCAAGCTGAGTGTAAAAAATAATCTGGAATAACAGGTCACCTAACTCTTCACCGAGGTGATTCAGGTCATCGCGTTCAATGGCATCGATCACTTCATAGACTTCTTCAAGACTGTGCTTGGCGATACTGTCAAAAGACTGCTTAAGGTCCCATGGACAACCACTTTGTGGGTCTCGCAGGCGTCTCATTAAATAGCGCAGATCGTCGACGCTGTACTGTCTTACCATGGAATAGTCCTTTTAAATAACCATTGTCACCAGTCTAATCGGTGACGCGGCGCGCGGCTATGACATTGGGAAGTTGATTCAACTGCGACAAGACTGCACTCAATTGATCGAGACCCGGAACGTCCAGCGTCAGAAAAATATGCGAGCCATTCATTGTTTTGTTGCGCGGGGTGCTTTCATCGGTCTGTATTGAGGCAATGTGCAGTCCGAGACGATCGACCGTTTTAGTGATATCGAGCAACAGGCCACTTCGATCATAGGTATCCAGGGCGATTTTTACGCGATAGTTTTTCTCTGGCTGACCACCCCACTCCACTTTGATAATACGCTGGCTCTCAGTACTCTGTAGACGCAGAAAATTACCGCAGTCTTCACGGTGGATAGAAATCCCCCGGCCCTGGGTAATATAGCCACCGATATTATCACCGGGCAGAGGACGGCAACATCTGGCTATTTGGGTCAGCAGGTTGCCAACACCATGAATATAGACATCTGAGGATTCAAAACGCTGCGCCGTCTTCGGCTCCTCACTGACCATCGTCTCTATGACGCTGACTTTTCCTTTAATTCGGGCCTGTACCGAATTGATAACCTGCTCAACACCCACATCACCAGCGCCAATTGCACTGTAGAGTCCTGCTGCGCCCTGTTTATTGAAGCGCCTTGCAGCTTTTTCCAGATCGATGTGGGCAATATTCAGCTGAGCCAGCTCGCGATCGAGAAGTTTTTTCCCCTCGACCTGATTATGTTGCTGATTTTGTTTGCGAAACCAGTACTGCACCTTGCTCCTTGCGCGACTGGTCTTGAGGTAACCCATAGAGGCAGACAACCAATCCCGCGAAGGCTCACCCTGACGGGCGGTAATAATGTTGACCTGGTCACCGGTTTGCAGTGCACTGCTCAGCGGAACAATGCGCCCATTGACCTTGGCTCCGCGACAGCGATGGCCCAGATCGGTGTGAACATAATAGGCAAAGTCCAGCGGAGTCGCTCCTTTCGGAAGGTCAACCACATGACCTTCGGGAGTAAAAACATAGACTCGGTTATCGCTAATCGTCGGCTGAGACTGGGTGCTGGAGTCAGCATTTTCAATCTCTTTTGACCACTCCAAGACGTGACGAAGCCATTCGATTTTTTCTTCATAGCTTTTGTCTGTACGCTTTGAGTCACTGCCTTTATATCGCCAGTGCGCACAGACACCAAGCTCCGCGGCATTGTGCATATCGAAGGTGCGAATCTGTATTTCCAGAGTCTTTCCCTGCGGCCCAATTACCGCGGTGTGAAGAGACTGGTACCCGTTTTCCTTTGGTGCCGCAATATAGTCATCATACTCACCGGGAATATTCTCCCAGCGGCTATGCAACCAGCCGAGAATGGCATAGCAATCAGAGATGCTCGGAACCAGCACGCGCAGCGCTCGAATATCATAGACTTCAGAGAAACTGAGGTTTTTGCGCTGCATTTTTGACCAGATGGAATAGATATGTTTTGGTCGACCACTGACTTCTCCTGCAATATTGAGTGACACCAATTGCTCTTCAACAAGATGGATGGTATCGGTGATAAAAGCCTGACGGTCGCGACGTTTTTCAGCTAACAGAGCGGCCACAGCAGCATAGTCGTTGGGTTGTAGATAGCGAAAAGCCAGATCTTCCAGCTCCCACTTTAAATTACCCAAACCAAGCCGATGAGCCAGTGGCGCATAGACATCCACCACTTCTCGGGCGACCCGAATCTGTTTTTCACGGCCAACATTTTTGACCGCACGAATTGCGCAGGTGCGCTCGGCAATTTTGATCAGAGGCACACGGATATCGTCGATAACCGACACCAGCATCTCTCGGGTTTTGCTCGCCTGTTGGCCGGCCACATGACCAAACACGGCTGTACCCTGTGCATTGCGCAATGTGCTGATTACCGCCATACGCAATACTTTATCGATTAACCCGGCTACTTCGGCGCCAAACTCGCGACGTACTTTGTCCAGAGAAACACGACCTTCACGAACAACACGATAGAGAATCGCCGCCCGCAAGGCGACGGTGTCAAGACTCAATTCAGCGAGAATTTCGGCCATTTCAAGGCCCGTTTGAAGGCTCCCGGTGTCGGAACCCCAGAGTCTTTCAGGATCAAAATCTTCAGTTAGGGCTTGGCGGGCAAAAGTACAGGCATTGATAAGGCTTTGGGTGTCACTTTCAGTAGCCGCATGGCACTGCACAAGGTCCGCAACCCAGGTACCAATATCGACCTGATCGTCGGTCTCCTGAGGATGATGTTGACGAACTTTGACCATTGCTCCGAACTCGAGTTAACACGCTTTACAGGTTTAACAAATCATTCCGCATAGATTCCGGAAGAGAGGTATCGATCACCCCTGTCGCAGATAATAGCTACGATAACGGCGTTTTCCACCTGCTGGTTTATCTGCAAGGCGGCGAATATCGAGCCTCCGGACGAAACACCACTGAATATGCCCTCTTCTCGTGCCAGCCTGCGCATGGTTTCCTCAGCCTGACCCTGCGAGATATCCATCACCTGATCGACTTTCGCCGAATCAAAAATACCCGGCATATAGGCTTTTGGCCAGCGCCGAATACCGGGAATTGAAGCCCCCTCTTGAGGCTGCAAGCCAACAATCTCGATATCAGGATTTTGTTTTTTAAGGAATGCCGAGGTGCCCATAATTGTCCCGGTGGTACCCATGGAGCTAATAAAGTGAGTCACTGTGCCACCGGTATCGCGCCAGATTTCAGGGCCAGTGCCCTGATAGTGCGCGAGAGGATTGTCTGGATTATTAAACTGATCCAGAACCAAACCCAACCCCTGCTCACCCATCTGCTGAGCGAGATCCCGAGCCCCCTCCATACCCTCTTCCTGGCTCACTTCAATAAGCTCTGCACCATAGGCAGTCATCGCCCACTTGCGCTCGGCGGTGGCGTTGGCAGGCATAATCAGGGTCATGCGATACCCCATCATCGCCGCGACCATTGCCAGGGCAATGCCCGTATTACCACTGGTCGCCTCGATCAATCGATCACCTGGTTTGATATCACCGCGCGCCTGAGCATGTTTGATCATACTCAGTGCCGGCCGATCCTTTACTGAGCCAGCTGGGTTGTCTCCTTCGAGTTTGGCAAGGATAGTATTGGAGCTGTTGCCAGGCATACGTTGCAAACGCACCAATCTGGTGTTGCCGATGCACTGATCAATGGTGGGGTACTGCATAGCGGTAACTCTTTAATGTCTATCGGTGTATTGTGCCTGAACAGATGCGACGACGCCCCTGCGAGACGGTTATAACTCATAATTGTTTTGTCTATCCTGTCGAATCAAATACCGCCAGGTAGAAACGGCAGAGATCTGTTTATCCTAAGAATCCCGTCTATTCGCAAATAACAACATAGGCCACAGCATAGTCACGCTCGTCAGACAGGCTGAGCAAAACACGTTTGCCGCCAAGACTTTTCATCACTTCAGCAGCACCGCCGAATAGATCGACACAAGGGGCACCTTTCTCGTCGTTGCTGATAACCATATCCTGAAAGCTGACACCGTGACCTATGCCGGTACCCAAGGCCTTTGCAACAGCTTCCTTGGCGGCAAACCGCTTGGCGAAAAATGCCGCCGCCTGGCTTTTCGATTGATACTGAACCAATTCCCTGGGGCTGAGGATACGCTCGACAAAACGCTGTCCTTGACGATCCAGTACTTGCCTAATCCTGGCAATTTCTACTATATCAGTACCGATTGCGATGATCATCGAATCCCCTCTGGCGTGTTTTAGATAACACAACATTTGAGTTGTTGCTGTTGTTTTGATGGCTGAGTTTACGGTGGCTCATTTTACAGTCAACTATTTGAAGTGAACCATCTACAGTGAACCATCTACAATGAACCGTTTACAGTGAACTGTGTGACATCAGATACTGTCGGTAGAGTTCGCGACTGTGCAACTGCTTGCCGTCGAGATAAAAGTTTATCACGCTGCGCACGAGCTTTTTAGCGGTTTTCTGTGCCGAGCCCTGGGTAAACTCACCGCGAGCAATATTTAGCAAATCCTCGCCAGAGTAATTTCCCGGCGCCGCATCACGCTGGTTAATGGCCAGCATCAAGCCCTGCTCGGGGATATATTGGTAGTATTTATCGACCATCAGTGGCTGGCCGGTCTGGGCATCACAGTCCAGCACCAAGCCATAACCCAACTCTTCCAGTAGGGTTAACTCCAACCGCCGCAGTGAGACCTCATCGGGCAGACCTTTGCAGAGAATAGACATATATTGCCGGTACTGCTGGTAGAGGTAGGGATGAACATCCTGCTCCTGAAACAGGCGATAGAACAGCTCATTGACATAGAGCCCGGTAAACAGACATTCTCCGTTAAGAAATACCGGCGCTTGACTCACATCAGCACGGGTCAGCGTCTTGAGTTCACCGCGTCCCTGCCAGCTGAATTGGTGCTCTGTGTAGGGGAATATTGAGCGATTAATACCTTGCTTATTGGGTTTGCGAAACCCTTTGGCAACACAGCGCACACGGCCATGATTAGCGGTGTACAGATCGACCAGCAGACTGGTGTCGCGATAAGGCGTCGAATGCAACAGATATCCTGGCTCAGCTTCGATACGCACTGTAATTACTCGTCGATATATCCAAGACTGCGCAGCGCACGCTCGTCATCTGACCAGCCGCTGCGAACCTTAACCCAGGTCGTCAGCATCACCTTACAGTCAAACAGACTCTCCATATCGGCGCGAGCCTGCTTGCCAATATTTTTAATTCGCTCACCCTTATTGCCGATAATGATTTTTTTCTGACCTTCGCGTTCGACCAAAATCAATGCACTGATATGCGTGACAGTGCGTTCGACACGAAATTCTTCTATTTCCACTGTGACCTGATAGGGAACCTCGGCACCTAACTGCCGAGTAATTTTCTCGCGTACAATCTCTGAGGCCAAAAAGCGTTCGCTGCGGTCAGTAATTTGATCTTCAGGAAACATATGCATTGCTTCGGGAATAAAGCCTTTTACTTTCTCTTCGAGCTGATCAAAGTTAACTTTCTTGAGGGCTGAAAGTGGAATCAAATCAGCAGCATTGACCTTCGCCGATAAAAATTGAAGGTGCGGCAGCAGCTCTTCTTTGTCTTCAATAAGATCCACCTTGTTGATGGCGACAATCACAGGAACCTCGTGATTGGAAATATACCTGGCAACATACTCATCCGCCTCACTCCATTCAAAGCGGTCGACAACAAAGATCACCACATCGACATCTGCGATAACACTGGCTGCAGACCGATTCATCACCCGATTGATCGCGCGTTCCTGATTGGTATGAATGCCCGGCGTATCGACAAAGATAATTTGTGTATCGCCTTCAGTTTTGATGCCCAGCAATGTGTGACGAGTGGTTTGAGGTTTGCGTGAAGTAATACAAAGCTTTTGACCGAGAAGATGGTTAAGCAAGGTTGATTTGCCCACATTAGGACGACCGACAATGGCGACATAGCCGCACCGGGTTGACGCATTAGTCACTGTTTTGTCTCCAATTCCTGTAGTAGTTTCTCAGCAACTAATTGCTCTGCCTTGCGTCGACTGCTGGCAGTTGCCTCAGCGGCGGCTTCGACAGCTGCGATCTTGCAGCTCATGGTGTAAAGGCGACTATGATCCTCTCCCTCGGTTTTTACAACCTGATATTCTGGCAGTGGTTTGCCACGTGCCTGCAACCACTCCTGGAGACTGGTCTTGGCGTCTTTAACCGGCATATCCAGTGTCACTGCCTCGAGCTGCTCGCCAAACCAATTGTGAATGCAAGCCTCAGCCGCGGCCATGCCCGCGTCTCGATAAACGGCGCCAATAAGTGCTTCAACCGTATCACCAAGAATCGAATCACGGCGATGACCGCCACTTTTCATCTCGCCGGGACCCAGCAGCAGCTCAGGACCGAGATCAAGATTTCGTGCGATTTCAGCAAGCGATTCAGCGCGTACTATCTGAGAACGAATACGGCTCAGGTCACCCTCACGAGCCTCTGGAAAACGCTGGAATAGAAAACTGGAAATGGTCACGCCAAGCACGGCGTCGCCGAGAAACTCGAGTCGCTCGTTATTATTGCTGCCGCAGCTCCGGTGGGAGAGCGCCAGAGTAAGAAGCTGTTGATCGCTGAACTGATACTGCAAGCGGTCCTGGAGTTGCTTGGCATTGCTCGCCACGGATTGTCCTCAGGTTAATTATGTCGCTCCGCAGTATCATATTCGTTGTTGAATGTAAGCACTACATCCACGTTGCCAAACATAGGGAAACGTTTTTCGTAGTTCAGACTGATACGTGTTCCAGCGGCTTCGCGGTCTATGGCGACTCTTGATATATCGATATTGCGAATATTATTTATGGTAAAAAAATCTGCTATTTTACGCCGAATCTCGGCATCGGACTTGTCGATAATATCAGACTTACCCACCTGAGTGAGCGCCGCCTGAATAACGCTATTATCCAGATAGTGAGGCCCAAGCTTGAACATCACTGTTAGACAAAACCCAGCCGCCAAGAGCACAAAAAGCGTTGACAGGGTTGTTATGCCCGACTGCGTTTCGCTGTTTATTACTTTTTCCATAGCATTCTCCCTGCTCAGGTATTTGATCACTTCCTGCAATCACTCACTGCCTGTCGGGCTAGTCTATTTTCCCAGCCCGTTCAAAATTTGGCAGGCTTAAAAACTTATCCCAAAACATCCAGCGGGCAAACGCTTTACCCACAATACGCTCTTCCGGGACAGGTCCCCAAACGCGACTATCGCTCGAATTATCTCGGTTATCACCCATCATAAAATAATGCCCTTCGGGCACCACGGCGGTATAGTTCTGGCTCAACCTTGTTGGCAATAAACGCTTCTGAATCATATGCTCAACGCCCGTCAGTTCTTCAGTCATCACCACCGAGCGCGGCGCAGCTACTTCGTCAGGAAGAACTTTTTGCGGCATTTTCTCGCCATTTATATATAGCACACCGTCCAAAACGTGGATCTCATCGCCCGGCAGCCCGACCACTCGCTTGATAAAGTAGCGATCTACATGAGGCGGAAAAAACACCATCACATCACCACGCTTGGGGGATTCAACATCGATTATTTTACTTCTCAAGACCGGCAATCTGACACCGTAGGTCCACTTGTTAACAAGGATAAAATCACCCACCTTCAAGGTCGGCACCATGGATGACGAAGGGATTTGAAAAGGCTCCACAACAAACGAGCGCAGCACCAGGACCAATCCCAAAACCGGCGCCAGAGAACCAATAAATTCCACACTGCCCTCAGTCTGTCGAATAACAAATTTATTCAGCAGCCAAAACAGTGACGACAGCAAAAAAATGACGGTCAATATTAATTCAAAGTTCAGATCCATAATGGTCTTACTCCGCTCAGTTCAACGGCCTCAAACTAAAAGGCCAAAAAAATTATCAGCTTTTCAGCACTGCGAGAAACGCATCCTGGGGGATTTCAACATTGCCCACCTGCTTCATACGCTTCTTGCCCGCTTTTTGCTTCTCAAGTAGCTTTTTCTTGCGCGTTACATCGCCACCATAACATTTTGCTGTCACGTTTTTGCGCAGTGCTTTTACCGTTGTCCGGGCAACAACACTGCCGCCGATCGCCGCCTGAATCGCAACATCAAACATCTGCCGAGGAATCAGCTCTTTCATTTTATCAGCCAGAGTGCGACCTTTTTGCTGAGAACTGTCACGGTGCACGATCGCCGCCAACGCATCGACCCGGTCGCCATTAATCAGCACATCCAGGCGCACCAGCGAGGATGCCTGAAAACGAATAAAACTATAATCCAGTGAAGCAAATCCGCGACTAACGGATTTTAGCCGATCAAAGAAATCCATGACCACTTCGCTCATGGGCAGTTCGTAGCTGATCGACACCTGGCCACCGACAAACTGCATATCTTTCTGCACACCGCGCTTTTCAATGCACAGTGAAATGACATTGCCGACATAATCTTTCGGCACCAAAATATTCGCTTCGCAAATTGGTTCTCGCATCTCATCGATTGACCCTATATCAGGCAGTGCCGAAGGATTAGAGATATGCAGGAGTTCGCCGCGATTGGTCAAAATTTCATAGACTACGGTTGGTGCCGTGGTGATCAAATTAAGATCGTACTCACGCTCGAGACGTTCCTGAATGATTTCCATATGCAGCATGCCGAGGAAGCCACAGCGAAAGCCAAAGCCCAGAGCATCTGAACTCTCCGGTTCATAAAACAGCGAAGCATCGTTGACCGCCAGTTTGGATAGCGCTTCGCGGAAGTCTTCAAAATCGTCCGAGTCAACCGGAAACATGCCGGCATAGACCTGCGGTTTAACGCGCTGAAATCCCGGCAGCGCATCAACCTCTGCGGTACTGAAATGGGTGATAGTGTCGCCTACTGGGGCACCCAAAATATCCTTGATACCGGCAACCATAAAGCCCACTTCACCAGCACTTAACACGCCAGTCTCTTTGCGCTTCGGGGTAAACACTCCAACGCTGTCAACGACATGGGGCTTGCCAATAGTTTTGGCAATAATTTTGCTCTTGGTCGTCAAGGTACCCTGCATAACCCTGACCAGAGAGACCACACCGAGATAGTTATCGAACCAGGAATCAATAATCAATGCCTGCAGCGGCGCATCGACATCACCCACAGGGGGAGGCACTTGCCGCACCAGCTCTTCAAGTATCTCAGAGATACCCTCACCGGTTTTAGCACTGCAGCGCACCGCGTCGGTAGCTTCAATGCCAATAATATTTTCGATTTCATTGATGACTTTTTCCGGCTCGGCCTGAGGCAGGTCCATTTTATTGAGTACCGGAATCACTTCGAGGCCCTGCGCAATTGCGGTGTAGCAATTAGCTACCGACTGCGCCTCAACACCCTGCGCGGCATCCACGATCAATAGTGCGCCTTCACAAGCCGCCAGTGAGCGTGACACTTCATAGGAAAAGTCTACATGGCCTGGGGTATCAATAAAGTTGAGCTGATAGGTTTTGCCATCTTGAGCTGTGTAGGGGAGCGTTACGCTCTGCGCTTTAATGGTAATGCCGCGCTCCCGCTCAATATCCATGGAATCGAGTACCTGGTCGGCCATCTCACGCTCGGCCAGGCCGCCACAGACTTGTATAAAACGGTCTGCAATCGTCGATTTGCCATGGTCAATATGGGCAATAATGGAAAAATTTCTGATATGACTTAAGTCGGACAAAGTTTTCTGCTGCCTGTGAAAAATGCGTGCGGAGTTTAGCCTATTTACAGCCCCCGCGCTATTAGCCACGCACCCTATTAATCAGGGTGCGCAGCTTTAAATTACTCGAGTCCGGAGCCAGGTTATTGTCGTAGAATAATGGTTCTTGAAATCGCTCTTCCCTGTCGGTAGAAGCGGATAAGCACTGGTACATCAACGGGTAGCTGACGGACGACCTGATCGTATTCATCCGTGTCGTCAATGCGGCTGTAGCCAAGTTGCAAAATCACATCACCACGGTTCAGGCCCGACTCTGCCGCTGATGAATCCGGCGATACCTGATCAATCACTACGCCACCACGAACACCTAGCGAGCTGCGCTCACGATCACCGAGATCGGCAACCACCAATCCCAAGCGATCACTGCCATCGGCATTAGAGGCGACAGCTGAATCGTCGCCGTCGAGACGGCCAATTTCGATCGTCATCTTGTTCAACTTGCCCTGGCGGTAAAAGTCAACCTGTGCTTTTTTGCCCGGCCTGAGCATGCCCACTACATGGGGCAGATCACCGGAGTCAACAATTGCCTGACGATCAAAGCGCACAATCACATCACCCGGTTTAATACCGCCCTTATCGGCAGGACTGTCTGGCTCAACTGCATTGATCAATGCGCCCTGAGGCTTATCCAGATCCAGTGATCTGGCCAGATCTTTGTCCACATCCTGAATAACCACGCCGAGCCAACCACGCTGCACCTCACCGTTATTCTTAAGTTGTTCGATCACCCCCAGAGCAACACTGGTGGGAATGGCAAACGAGAGGCCAATGGAACCACCGGAGCGAGAGTAGATCTGTGAGTTAATGCCTACCACCTCACCGTCAAGATTAAACAGCGGACCACCAGAATTACCCGGATTAATAGCCACATCGGTCTGGATAAAGGGAACATAATTCTCACCTTTTTCGGTTGGAATGCTGCGCCCTATAGCGCTGACAATGCCGACGCTGGCAGAGTAGTCGAGACCAAACGGAGAGCCAATCGCCAGAACCCATTCACCCACTTTAAGCTCGTCGGGCTCTGCCAATTTCAAGGTCGGCAGATCCTCCGCATCAATCTTCAACAGGGCAAGGTCGGATCGACGATCTTTACCGACCACTTCAGCGTTAAACTCACGCCGGTCCGAGAAACGCACAACAATCTCATCTGCCCCGTCTACAACATGATGATTAGTGAGAATATAACCATCATCTGAGATAACGAACCCTGAACCCATCGCCATCACAGGCCGCTGCTGACTACGCTCACGTTGCTGGAGCAGGTCGCGGAAAATATCCGGGATCTGGCCGGGGGAAATCTGTGATATTTTGCCGCTGCGCGCTTTCTGGACTGTGTTGATTTTTACTACCGCGGGCGAGGTCTCCTCAACCAACTCGGTAAAATCAGGTAACTGTGCCAATACGGCAAGGGAGTTGAAAACAAGAAAGACGAAGGAAGTGACGACGACGAATCTTTTAAGCACGAAGTTTTCTCCAATAGTTAATTTAAGCGATGTCTTAAAAACGGTAACACGGAGTCTAAGTTGTCTATCGAGAACCCAACAACGAGTCGAATACATAAGACAACAGGGTTAAAGAATAGTTAATACGACGTTGTAAATCAGGAATCTAACTCAAGACAATAACTCAAACTCACGAGACTAAATTAATAACCGAGGGCTCAACCTGATCTTCAATCAAGACCGGATTAAAGCGCAAATCCTTACGCGTTTTCAGACTGTGTAAATTGACCAGCAGTCCGCCCAATAACAGACCAGCAAGCGCACCGAAAATACTCTGCAGATCGCTGCCGTCAAATACTGACGCGCCAAGTACTGCACCGACAGTCGGCAGCAGATAAACCAGCAACGACGCCATAACAATAACGTCTTCAGGAATAGCAATGGTCACTGACTGGCCGATCAAAAACGTATCCGGAGAGCGTTTATTGAGCAACACCCGGATGCTGGTAGTCTTGCCCGCAAGCTTCGATAAAAACTTTTGCCCACAACCTTTTTCTGCGACACAGACTTCACACGCGGACTTCTGGATGGTCTCCACCCAAAGACTATCGGATTCAATAGCCACAACCACTCCCGTTTCAAGAATCATTGCTGCTCATCTCCGGGCGATAGAGCGATAGCATTGGCAATTTGATTTGCCGTGGCCCGCGGGATTTCGCCCACCACCGAGATCGCATACTCATGGTCATTGAAATTGGCCTTGGTTAGCACAGCAACTGTAGCACCGAGATTGGCATCGATAGCCGGTAGCGAACGCCCGTTATCTGAATCGATAAACACCGAGAACACCGCCAGACCATCGGTGTACATCATCGACTCCTGACGACCCTTATCGGTCGATTGATGTGAGGCGATAACAAATCCGGGCGGCAGCCATTGTGAACTCCAGCTAGAAACGGACTCTCTAATCTTCCGATCGGCGCCAACGCAGCCGGTCTGTTCCAGCGCAACCGACTTGTCATACGTCGTCTGCAGGTCAAAACCGAGCTCAGCTATCGGCATACCCACCGCGATATCAACAAACTGGAAACGCTCAAGTGGTTTACCGCGGTGACTCATAAGAACTGACTGCAGCAGCAGGCCCGAGTCTCTGTCGATGGCGACAACATAGCCATAGCGATGCTTATCTTTTGGTAACACATGGACCATTACCACATCGCGGTTTGCTATACGTCCATCACCTTTGATATGGAAGTCATAATAGTCTTCCAAACGCGCATAGCTCTGCTCACTGATCTTGTAGGCACTGCCACGCAACAGCATATCGCCGGTGCGCAGACAATCTAAATTGCCGATGCGACTCAAAGCCTCCCGTTTAGCGCCATCCATATGCAGGATACGCTCAAACGTCTGGCCTTCGAACACGCCGTGAGAGACTTTGACACTGGTGAGGTTGCCGCGATACTCATAGGTAAAAAGGCCCTGATAGTTAAGCTCACGTGAAGCCTTGGACATTCTCGCCATCAGATCCTGTGCTGACTCCATCTGTGCAGCATACAGGGGCCCATGCAGCAAAACGGCGGCTACCAGAGCCGCCCATTTGATTGGTTTAACTGTTTTAAAAAACGCCATGATCACCGTTTATTCCTGGTCGGCTGCAGCCTCGCTTTCATTCAATCGAGCAAATGGCAACATGCCCTGATTGCTGTTTAAGGCTGCATGATTGGAGTGCCTGATCATAATATCATTCATATAAGCCCGCAGCTCAGCTTCTGAATAGTTTCGTTTGGCCTGCTGTCGCACTTCGATCACTGGCGTGACATAACGGGAATTCTTGTTAGTGCCGCCAGCACTGACCGTACGGGCGTTGATGACGGGCTGAAAGCCAGAGGGAAACTGTATCGCCGGACCGGTATTTTCTTCATCCACCTGATCAATACCGGCAAACTCGGAAACCATACCAGGGTTAGTCATCGGACTGTTGAGCTGCTGAACACCAAACACAGCGACCAAAGCAACCGAGGCAGCTATCGCAAAGCGTCCGGCGGAGCCCGCAAAAACGGCCAAAACACTCTGTCGATGAGTGGGCTCTTTACCAATGGCACTGCTAATAGCGGATGAATAATCTAACGAGGTGGCAGCAACATCGCCGTTGAGCGCTGACGAAACCATGTGGTAGCGCTTCCATTTGGCGCGCAACTCAGGGTTTTCAGAGACTTCTTTGAGAAGGCGGTGCATCTCCATATCGGTTGCCTCTGCATCCATAAAAGCGGAGAGAGACTGCTCTAAGCGTTCCTGATGATCGCTCATTAATTTACCTCGTAAACGCAAAAGTGAATTATTCTAACGTTATTACTGTCATGAGTTGTTACTGTCATGAAATATTAGCCCGATGACTATTTAATTGCTGTGGATATGACCCATGATTCTGGAAAAGGTTCACCAATCTTTTACTCACCTTCGATTAACTCCACCACTCGTGCATCAATCGACTCCCGGCCACGAAAAATACGCGATCTAATAGTCCCTACAGGGCAGTCCATAATCGCGGCGATATCCTCATAACTAAGGCCCTCGTACTCGCGCAGGGTCACCGCCGTGCGCAAATCTTCCGGAAGTTCAAGGATGGCCTGATTGATAACTGTCTCAAGCTGGTCACGAAACAACTGATTCTCGGGCGAGCCAACGTCCTTCAGCTGTTCGCTTCCAGAATAATACTCGGCATCATCGAGATCAACATCGGAAGATGGCGGGCGGCGGCTGCGAGCCACTAGGTAATTTTTCGCCGTGTTGACGGCAATACGGTAGAGCCAAGTGTAAAATTGGCTGTCACCGCGAAACTTGGGTATTGCACGATAGGCCTTGATAAAAGCCTCTTGCACCACATCGCGCACCTCATCACTGTCGCGGACAAACCGCGCCACGATGGCGTGAACTTTATATTGATATTTGAGAACCAGCAGATCGAAAGCGCGCTTGTCGCCCTTCTGAACTCTGACGACCAATTGATTATCAGTCGGCTGTGTTTTTTGTTCTGTCATCTAGCAATCCATTTATCCTACTAATCCAGCTTATTATCTGTTTTAACACACTCATTTGAGCCACCCTCCATTGCAAAATATAAACGCAATCAAAGACAGACTGCCACGAAACGTTTTAGTTCGATCAAGCGGTCCCCAAATGGCATTTTAGTTAGCTTGCGATCTGAGCTTATATTATCATGCTGCGACAAATGAATGTGGTCATCAAATGAAACAAACCCACTTATATGATGTGCTGATTATCGGCAGTGGTGTGGCTGGCCTCGCCGTCTCGCTGCAGTTGGATTCAGGACTGCGCATCGCGCTGATAAGCAAGGCGTCCCTGCAAGGCGGCGCCTCCTGGTTAGCCCAGGGTGGCATTGCTGCGGTTATTGACAAAAATGACAGTGCCGAAGCGCATATAGCAGACACACTGGTGGCCGGCGCTGGACTCTGTCATGAGGATAGCGTGCGTTTTGTAGTGGAGAATGGACCCAGTGCTATCCAGTGGCTGATCGAAAACGGGGTTGATTTCACCCGAGAGGAAGGCGCGACCAACTACCACTTGACCAAAGAAGGTGGCCACAGTCATCGACGTATCCTGCACACTGCAGATGCCACCGGAAAAGAGGTTACCGGAACACTGGTGGATCAGGCCCTCAAAGCAAAAAATATTGATATCTTTGAGCATCACTGTGCGGTCGATCTGGTTACTCAAGCCGATAAGAACTCACGCAAAATCCGCTGCACAGGTGCCTATATTCTCGACATTGAAAGCGGCGAGGTTGAACTGTTTCAAGCCAAGAGCGTGGTGCTGGCATCCGGCGGTGCCAGCAAAACCTACCTCTACACCAGCAATCCTGATGGTGCCAGTGGCGATGGCATCGCCATGGCTTGGCGCCGCGGCTGTCGCGTAGGCAATCTTGAGTTCAATCAGTTTCACCCCACATGCCTCTATCACCCCAAGGCCAAGTCATTTTTGATCACCGAAGCGCTGCGCGGTGAAGGGGCAATTCTCAAACTGCCCGACGGCTCTCCGTTTATGCACAACTTTCATCCGGATGCAGAGCTCGCGCCACGGGATGTCGTCGCCCGAGCTATCGATCATGAGATGAAACGACTTGGAAGTGACTGCCTGTATCTGGATATCAGCCATAAACCTGCTAATTTTATCACCGAGCATTTTCCAACGGTCTATAAGCACTGCTTGGAATTTGGTATCGATATCACCCAAAACCCAATCCCTGTGGTTCCCGCCGCACACTACACCTGTGGCGGAATTGTTGTTAACACCAAGGGTCAAACAGATCTGCGTAATCTCTATGCTGTTGGGGAAAGTGCCTTTACTGGTTTGCATGGGGCCAATCGAATGGCCAGTAATTCACTGCTTGAGTGCCTGGTTTACGCTCGCGCTGCGGCCACCGAGATCAATCAAATTAATCAGCAGATTGCCGAGCCGGACTTTATTCGACCCTGGGATGAATCACAGGTCGCCTATTCCGATGAAGATGTGGTGATCTCCCACAACTGGGACGAGCTGCGCCGCTTTATGTGGGATTACGTCGGTATTGTGCGGACCAACAAGCGCCTTCAGCGTGCCCAGCACAGAATCACTCTACTTCAAAAAGAGATTCAGGAATACTACAGCAACTACAAGGTGGGCCGCGATTTACTCGAGTTGCGCAACCTGGCAACAGTTGCCGAGTTGATTATCCGCTGCGCCCTGCAGCGCAAAGAGAGCCGAGGCCTGCACTATACGATCGACTATCCGGAACTGGCACCTATAGCCAAAGACACGATTCTGGTACCGATCAACTTTGCCGGCCAGGATATGATTATCAATCTCAACTGAGTACAGAAGGCAATCTGGACCACTGGGTGTGGCGCTTTTCTCTATCTATCTTTAGCCGGGCCTATTTTAGCTCGATCTATTTTTAGCTCTAGCAATCAAAATCATACGCAGCAATCTATGCTTCTGCGGCGACAGACCATCACTGGGAATAACGCGCACTATCTGGCGTCCTGTGGCCGCCCTGAAATAGGCAATTACCAAATGGCGGGTGACGAATTGGGTGGGCGCCAGCTGCACATCCTGCACCGACACATCTTGTTCCCCAGGCTCCTCTCGGACCAGCCTCCAAAGATTTTTTGCGCTATCCAGCAAAAGTAAACTCTCGGGCCCCTGGCGCATAAACTGAGCCACAAACCAACAGCCGACGACTGACAACACCAGCAAACCCAGGGTGTTGGCCCAGAATTTCAGTGGCAAGAGAAAAATCAAAGCACCCGCGATGGCGATCAGTAGCAATCGTGCGGCGAGGTAATAAAGGGAGCGCTGCAGGTAAAATTCAGCAGCTTTGGGAGCGGGACTCATGAATGATCTGCACTATCCTTTGCATATCCGTGTTTTCCGGCGTCTCACGCTTCATCAGCCACATAAACAGAGACTGATCTTCGCATTCCAGCAATGTCTCAAAGCGCAGCTGATCAGCCTGTTCGAGGGTTTCGTAGGACTCCTCAGCAAAGGGCTCAAGAATCAGATCCAGCTCCAACATACCACGGCGACAGGCCCAGCGAAGACGATTTTTATTCATGGTTAATCAGTAATTGTGTTAAAGCTCCATTATAAGAGACAATCCGTAAATAACCTAAACCGAATCCCGAGGATTGGCAATGACGCAGCACACTTCTTCCCGTGCAGGCTCTACCCTTGATGACAGCGCCGTAAAATCTGCCGGGCAACGTGGCTATGTCTGCCTATCCGGCCCCGGCAGTCGAACGTTCTTACAGGGGCAAGTAACCTGCGACATCAATGGCCTGACGCCAGACAACAGTGTTAAAGGCGCGCATTGCACAGCAAAAGGGAGGATCGTCTTTCTATTCACCGCCCACTGTGATTTGGACGACAATCTTATCCTGCAGACCCACCCATCGATTGTCGATATCGCCATTGCCAGCCTGAAAAAGTATGCCGTATTTTTCAAAACCGAGATCAGCGATGTCAGCGCACAATATACTTGCGAAGAGGGCCACAGTGACCAGGCCGACCTGATCCGTCTCCGCGCAGGTATTGCAGATGTTGTAGCTGAAACCAGCGAAATGTTTATCCCGCAGATGCTCAATCTTGATGCCCTGGGCTATATCAGTTTTAAAAAAGGCTGTTACACAGGTCAGGAGATTGTCGCCCGGGCTCACTACCGCGGCGCGGTGAAGCGACGTATGTATCATCTAAAACTGATAACCCAGGCAGTACCGCTGGCCGGCGATGAGATTAAAAATAACGAGGGCCAAAGTATCGGCAATATTGCCAGCGCCATGGCAATCGACAGCGATAACATTGAAGTGCTAGCTGTGCTCAGCGACAAGCACAGTGACTGTGACGGGTTACAGATTGGCGACCAGCCACTGCTCGACGTCAGCTATCTGCCACTGCCATACGAAATTCCGACCACGCCATGAATCCCGTGCTGACCTGGCTTACCGATCATCAGTACTTTCTGGTCTGGTCGGGCGCCATTTCACTATTCGTCTTTATAGCAAGCCTGTTGTCTCTGCCATGGCTAGTGGCGCAGATTCCGGATGATTATTTTTTACCTGACAAACGCCAACCGGCAGAGTGGAAAGAGCAACACCCGCTGGTTCGACTATTGGCATTGGTCGGCAAAAATCTGATTGGATTGGGTTTGATTCTGGCAGGCATTTTGATGCTGTTTTTACCCGGCCAGGGAATCCTGACACTGGTTATGGGAGCGCTAATGATGGACTATCCGGGCAAGTTTCAACTGGAACGCAAGATTGTTAAAACCCCGGCAGTTCTAAAAGGTCTCAACTGGTTGCGAGCCAAGGCGAACAAACCACCCCTGATACTCTAGCCAATCGGCAGTCCTGCAAAAAGACTTCAAATCTGAGCCAATCAATATCTGCCAGTCAAAACCTAAGCGTGGATATGTTGAGCAATATACGACTGTACAGTGGCTTGATCATTATCCAGCACTGTATAGCGCTCTTCCTTATCAAAAAGATCCGCCATATGCTGCGGCAACTCGGGATCATTGGGATACCCCGCACACTTCACCGCATCAGGAAACTTCGCAGGGTGTGCAGTGGCCAGAGTAACCATCGGCGTCTCAAGATTGGCGCGACAGTGCCGCGCCGCATCCAAACCAATCGCCGTGTGCGGATCCATCAGATAATTGCTCTGCTGATAGACACTGCGAATAATCTCCACCATACCTGCATCATCACAGCGATAACTTGAGAACAATTTGCGCGCTTCTTTCAGCGCTGCATCACTGAGATTCATATGTCCCGCTTTGGCATCTTTCATTAACTCTGCGATAGCAGCACCATCGCGATCATAGAGATCAAACAGCAGACGCTCAAAGTTGCTGGAAATCATAATATCCATACTCGGCGCCAGACTCTGCTCCAGAGGACGGGTACTGTGATCATTGTCGCTGATGCAACGATGAAGGATATCGTTTTGATTAGTGGCGATAACCAACTGCTCGATCGGCAAGCCCATTTTGTGTGCCAGATAACCGGCAAAAATATCACCAAAATTACCCGTTGGCACTGAGAACGAAACTTTTCGCTGCGGCCCACCCAGCGACAGGGAAGCCCAAAAATAATAGACGATCTGGGCCATAATTCGCGCCCAGTTAATCGAATTCACTGCAGCCAACTGACGGCCCTCGGGGAGGAATGACTGATCGGCAAAGCTCGCCTTGACCATATTCTGGCAGTCGTCAAAATTGCCGTGCATGGCAATATTGTGCACATTGTCGGCGAGCACGGTCGTCATCTGTCGGCGCTGCACATCCGATACACGGTTGTATGGGTGGAGAATAAAGATATCGATATTTTCACAGCGACGGCAACCTTCGATCGCAGCCGAACCGGTATCGCCGGACGTCGCACCCATAATCACGACTTTCTGACCACGCTTGGCGAGGATATAGTCGAGCAGATGCCCCAGAAACTGCAAAGCAAAATCTTTAAATGCCAGAGTCGGGCCATGGAACAGCTCCATGATCCATTCATTGTGGCCGGTCTGAATCAGCGGCGCGATGCCACCGTGACGGAAAGTTGCATAAGACTTGTCGATCAGCTGCTTGAGATCATCTTCCGGAATCGCACCATCAACAAATGGACTGATAATCTTCAGCGCTAACGCCTGATAGGACAGCCCCGCCCAAGACGCAATCTCTTGCTGACTGAACACCGGCAATTCCTGCGGCACAAACAGGCCGCCATCCGGAGCCAGTCCGGTAAGCACAACATCTTCGAAATCTTGTGGCTCAACGCCGCCACGGGTACTGATATATTTCATTTACTGATCCAAGTGTTCGACACGAATAAAGGTCACCGAATCCCGCACAGTGTCCAGGGCTTCGATGCCTTCGACTGCCGCGTCCAGCGCAGACTCACGCGTGACACTAGTGAGAATAATAACATTCACATACTCTTCCGTGGCCGGTTGTTCACGCTGAATAATCGCTTCGATACTGATGCTAGCATCAGCCATAATGCGGGTAATATTGGACAACACCCCTGGCTTGTCGAGTGCAGAAAAACGCATATAGAAGCTGGTTTCAATCTCTTGAATATCCAAAATTCGGCGTGGCTCTATCGCAGCGGTAGGCACGCCCAGAGCCGGAACCCAACTCTGGGGATCACTGTGCATGGCACGTGCGACATCGACAATATCAGCTACCACTGACGACGCAGTAGGCGCAGCACCGGCGCCCGGACCATAAAACAGAGTGGTGCCAACAGCATCGGCACTGACCATCACAGCATTTAAAACACCATCGACTGCAGCTATCAGAGAGCCCTCCGGGACCAGTGTCGGGTGCACACGAATTTCGACGCCCTCTTCGCTCTGGCGGGCAATGCCCAGATGCTTAATGGCATAGCCAAGCTCACGGGCATAGGCGACATCTTGCGGATGCAATTGAGTAATGCCATCGGTGAAAACGGTTTTGGTATCGAGCGGAATTGAGAAAGCCAGTGAAGCCAGAATAACCAGTTTATGGGCCGCATCGATACCTTCAACATCAAACGTCGGGTCGGCTTCAGCGTAACCTTTTTGCTGCGCTTCGATGAGCACATCGGCAAATTCACGGGCCTTACTGTCCATTTCGGAGAGAATAAAATTGGTCGTGCCATTGATAATACCGGCCAGCCAATTGACCCGGTTGCCGGCAAGGCCTTCGCGTAACCCTTTAATAATCGGAATACCGCCGGCCACAGCAGCTTCATAAGCAACAATCAAATTGCGCTGCTCGGCAAAGGCAAAGATCTCCATCCCGTGCTCGGCAATCAGTGCCTTGTTAGCAGTGACCACATGCTTGCCATTTTCCAACGCGGTCATAACCAGATCGCGAGCGACCGTGGTGCCACCAATCAGCTCGACAACAATATCAATATCAGGATTTTTCGCGACATCAAAAATATCTCTCGAAACCTGCACAGACGAGGTATCGCAATCAGGATTATCGCGACGAGCACCAACCTGGGAAACGATAATTTCGCAGTTGGCACGAGGATTGATTAACTGGGCATTGCGCTGTAACAGATTGAGCGTGCCTGAGCCGACTGTGCCCAGACCACAGATACCAATATTGACCGATTTCAAGGTATTTCCCCGAACAAAATATGTGTAAATAAAAGGACGAGCAACAGTAAATGTCAGACTCCGCACTGTCAATGCAGAGTGCGCCTATTATTACTGTCTAAAAGAGGTTTAACCTTGCGATCAATTAATCTTCGCAGTTAAACCAAATATTTCCGCAAAGTCGGCCGCGGGACGATATCCGGGAATCATGGTTCCATCCATCAAAACGATCGCCGGTGTACCATTGACCCCAACCTTGGCGCCGAGTCGATAGTGCTCCGCAACCGGGTTGCCGGCACAGACATTGGTCGGCAACCTGCTTCCATTCTTCAAATCAGTCAACGCCTGCTGAGGTGTGTCAGAACACCAAGCGGTGGCGATTTTATTGTAGGCCTCGGAATTAATCCCGGCACGCGGATAAGCAAGATAACGCACTTCGATACCCATGGCATTTAACTCTGGTACTTCGCTGTGGAGCTTGCGGCAATAGCCACAGTCGACATCAGTGAACACGTTAATAATTGCTTTGGTCTGCCCGGCAGGCTTAAAAATAATCATGTCGTCGGTTCTGCGCGCAGCAAAAAGATCGCGACGCATTGCGACGAGACCCAATTCACGCACATCGACAAACTGATTATTCACAATTTTGAAAAGGTTGCCGTCGAAGAGGTGATTGCCATCTTCAGAGACATACAGCAGTGGACCCGCCTCGACCTGCACCATAAAAAATCCAGGCAACGCAGCATCTCCAACTATCTCGAAGTTAAGATCAGGACGCGCCGAGGCAAGCTTGGCAATAATGTCGCGTTCACTTGCAGCCAGAGACCACTGGCTAAATAAAATCGCAGCGAAAAAGACCACTAGCATGCTGTATCTGGATCTGTAGTTAATCATACCGACTAAACATCCCTGCTGATTTGAATTGTCCGATATAACTCTCAGCTTAAACAGCCTGCTCACCGGTTTCACCGGTACGGATGCGAATCACCTCATCTAGGGATGAGATAAAGATTTTGCCATCGCCGATCTTGCCCGTTGCTGCTGCCTTGGCAATTGCCTCAACCACACTGTCGACCATATCCTGACCGATGGCAATTTCCAACTTAACCTTGGGCAGAAAATCGACAACATATTCAGCACCACGATATAACTCTGTGTGCCCCTTCTGTCGACCAAAGCCTTTTACCTCTGTAACGGTAATGCCCTGCACCCCGACATCGGCAAGTGCCTCGCGTACGTCATCCAGTTTGAAAGGCTTGATAATCGCTGTAATCAATTTCATTGTTGTCGAACTCCACAGATTTAAAGTAATGCTGTAAAGATACCTGTTTCAGGCAAAAATTGCATCCACACTTGATACCGCGAAGACAAAAAAAACCGGGGCCAAAAGGCCCCGGGTCAAAGGTCAAACCAGGATACTAACTAACAAGATGCTTGCTGATTAGTTACTACCTGAGGGGGGGGTAAACCTTACTTGCCTGCAGAAAACTCAGGGTAAGCTTCGATACCACACTCGGCGATATCACAGCCTTCAAACTCTTGCTCATCGCTGATGCGAATACCCATAAGCGCTTTCAGCACAGACCAGACGATAATGCTGGTTACAAAGGTCCAGGCGAAGATCACAGCAATACCCGTGAGCTGACCGACCAATGTCACACTCTCGTTGCCAGACAGACATACTGCCAACAGACCCCAAATACCCACAACACCGTGGACAGAGATAGCACCGACGGGATCATCAATTTTCAAAGAATCCATAAAGCGCACCGAAAGCACAACAATCAGGCCACCAACAGCGCCAACAGCAGTTGCAGCGCCACCGGTCCAGGCCAGAGGCTCAGCAGTAATGGCTACCAGACCCGCCAGCGCACCATTGACCGCCATGGTCAAATCAGCCTTGCCGTACAACAACTGTGCCAGCACCAGAGCGGCAATCAAGCCACCAGACGCAGCGGCATTGGTATTGACGAAGACATCGGAGACAGCATTGGCTTCCGCGATATTAGACACCATCAACTCGGAGCCGCCATTGAAACCGAACCAGCCCATCCACAAGATGAACATACCGATAGCAGCCAGGGGCATATTGGCACCGGGAATCGCATTGACTCTGCCATCTGCGGAGTACTTGCCTTTACGAGCACCCAGCAGCAATACGCCTGCCAGTGCCGCAGTAGCACCACACAAATGCACGACACCTGAGCCTGCAAAATCCTGGAACCCAGCAGCATCAAGGAAGCCACCGCCCCACTTCCACATACCCTGCATCGGATAAATGAAACCAGTCATTACCACAGCAAAGGCGAGGAAAGCCCAGAGTTTCATGCGCTCAGCAACCGCACCAGAGACAATCGACATCGCGGTAGCGACGAACACAACCTGGAAGAAAAAGTCTGAGGCACCTGAATAGTAGGTCTCACCATTGCTGGCGAGCACTTCTTCAGGTGTAGCATTGCCAATAATATTGCCAAACCAGACATCCGGCAGGAATCCGCCTGCGGTTCCGCCGTACATAATCGCGTAACCCATCACCATGTACATACAGCAAGAGATGGCGAACAGCGCAACATTTTTGGTGAGAATTTCAGTGGTGTTTTTAGAGCGGACCAGACCGGCTTCAAGCATCGAAAAGCCAGCTGCCATCCACATAACCAACACACCAGACATCAAAAAATAAAAGGTGTCCAGTGCGTATTTGATTTCAATAATATCAGAGTTCATTTTGTCAGCTCCTGTTATACAGCTTCGGCGCCGGTTTCACCGGTGCGGATGCGAATGACTTCTTCGAGTGAAGAAATAAAGATCTTTCCATCGCCGATCTTGCCGGTTTGAGCAGCGGCGGTAATGGCCTCAACCGCGCTGTCTACCATCTCATCAGCGAGCGCAATTTCCAGCTTTACCTTGGGCAAAAAGTCGACCACATATTCAGCACCACGATACAACTCAGTGTGACCTTTCTGACGGCCAAATCCTTTAACCTCCGTTACTGTTACACCGGCGACACCCAGGTCACCCAGAGCCTCGCGCACTTCATCGAGTTTGAAAGGCTTTACGATTGCAGTTATCAATTTCATCGAGATTCTCCATTGGGTGGCCAAAGCCACCCGCGTTAAATGAGAGGGGTAATTAGTCGAAAATTAAAGCGACTTGGAGATTGTTAAAACAAACTCGTTATCGGCAAACAGGCCACCGCTTTCAGACGAGTCGATCCAGCTCAGATCAAAACCGAGGCCAGCCGCTTCAGTGCTCAGCGAGATAGAGTAGTCGTCTGCTTCATTGGCCGGGTCATCGGCGCTCATGGTTCCGTAGTGGAAGCCGAGGCTGAAATCTTCATTCAGCTCCACGCCATAATCCAGATAGATATAGGTGCTTGAACCTGTCGAGGCGTAGTAATCATCCGAGTAGGCAAAGCCCAATGTTGCATCAGAGTACGAAAGGCTGCCGTAAATCTCTTCAAATTCTTCAGAGCTTGGACCCTGCGGGTAACCGTAGAACAGGTAACCAATATCGTAGCTCACTTCATCAGAGATCGAACCACCGTAACCGGCGTAGTAATCGAGCTCCAAGCCGCCACTGAAATCGATGCTTGAAGCCCAGGTTCCGACATAAAAACCATTTTCAAACGCAACATCGAATCCACCTGACAGCGCTTCACCACCAGACTGGTCGATACCACGGAAAAAATAATTAGAACTCAGAGCAACATTTCCTGAGACCTCCGCAGCTATCGCACTGGCGCCAGTCATCATGGTTGCGGCAAAGATTACGGTTTTTAATGCTTTCATAGGTATATCTCCCAAGATATAAAGTAATAAAAATTAGTTAAGTCAGTCAGCAGTGTAAGCAGGTCAATCAATTTGTTGATGCTTCGAAGAGGTCAATGCACGTAGCGTGCCAACAATTTTTTGCAGGTAATTTATGGCCACTTCGTGGAAAATAATGCAATAACGCTCCAAAATAGTGCGCAAACTCAACCCTCGATCCAGGTTGGCGCACCAAGTTGGATAACTTTGCCGAGCAGTTAGAGAACCAGCCCACATTTCTGCAAATGGATGGGGTATGACGGCGCAATTTGCTAAACTGCGGTCCAAGCATCGAATACCAGACAGGAGCCCCAACCGTGAATCAGGACAATATCGTCAACCAGTTTTTTAAACAGTTTAATCAGGCCTTTGTGCCCGGCGTCCAGACACTGGGCGATGAAGTTCAGACACAGATGCGCACCGCCATGGCCAGCGCATTTCAGAAAATGGACCTAGTTACTCGGGAAGAATTCGATATTCAACAGGCCGTGCTGCAGCGTTCTCGAGAAAAACTCGACGCGCTTGAACAGCAAGTCAGCGAACTTGAAGCCAGCATCAAGCAACTCAGCGCATAAAAAAACTAACTGCCCAAAAACTGTTCTGGGCTAGCTCTTAATCGCATACAGGGAGGTATGTTATGTCACTCGCGGTGGTCAACACTCGGGCAAAACTGGGTATCAATGCACCGCGCGTCTCGATCGAGGTTCATCTCTCCAATGGCCTGCCGAGTGTTCATATTGTCGGGCTGCCGGAAACCTCTGTTAAAGAAAGCAAAGACCGCGTGCGCAGCGCAATAATCAACTCACACTTCGACTTTCCTGCACGCCGCATCACCATCAATCTGGCGCCCGCCGAACTCCCCAAGGAAGGCAGTCGCTTCGATCTCGCCATCGCCGTTGCCATTCTCGCCGCCTCCGGGCAAGTGCCCAGCGACAAACTCGATGATTATGAATTTATCGGAGAGCTCGCCCTCTCGGGAGAAACTCGCGGTGTCGATGCCATCCTGCCCGCCGCACTCGGCTGTCGACACAGCGGCAAAAAACTTATTATCAGTCGCGACAACGCCGACGAAGCGGCCCAGGTAGAAAACCTCGACATACTGCCCTGCACTCACCTGCTGCAACTCTCGGCCCATCTGCTGCAACAAGAACCTCTGCAACCCTGGACTGGCGTATTGCCCAATGTTGACGAGAGCCAGCTGCCGAACGACGCCGAACTCAATCAAGTCATCGGCCAACACCACGCCAAACGGGCACTGGAGATTGCCGCAAGCGGCGGTCACAACCTCCTGTTTTACGGCCCACCGGGCACCGGCAAAACCATGCTCGCCAGTCGTCTTCCGGGAATCCTTCCGCCCCTCGACAATCAACAGGCGCTGGAAGTTGCTTCAATTTACTCCGTGGCCGGCAAGGGCCTGCGCACCCCAATCTGGTCGCGACCGTTTCGCTCGCCCCATCACACCGCCTCGTCCACCGCATTGGTAGGCGGTGGCAGCAACCCCAAACCAGGAGAGATCTCACTGGCCCATCAGGGGGTACTGTTCCTCGATGAACTGCCGGAATTTCCGCGCAGCGTACTGGAAGTCTTGAGAGAGCCTCTCGAATCCGGCGAGATCAATATCTCCAGAGTCGCAGCACAGGTCTGCTACCCCGCCAACTTTCAACTGGTCGCCGCTATGAACCCCTGCCCCTGCGGCTATCTCGGCAGCTCACGCTGTCGCTGCACCCCCGACCAGATCAACCGTTACCGCAGCAAAATTTCCGGGCCGCTGCTCGATCGTATCGACCTGCAAGTACAGGTTTCCGCTATCGACAACCAACAGCTGTTAAATCAGGACCAACAAACCACAGGAGAAAGCAACCAGCAGATACAACAGCGCATCTGCGAAGCCCGTGAACGTCAGCTCAGCAGACAGGGTAAAACCAATAGTCAGCTAAGCAGCGAAGAATTAAAAACTATCTGCCCGCTGAGCAGCGAACAGCGCCACTTGATGGATCACGCTATCAATCGCTTTGGCCTTTCAACACGAGGCTTTTACCGAGTGTTGCGCGTGGCACGCAGTATTGCCGACCTGGCCACCCGCGACAGGGTCAGCAGCGAAGATTATCAGGAAGCGTTGAGCTATCGCCTGGCGGCTGACAATAGCGACTCGGTTTAACGGTCGTTCCCGGAGATGGCCGACTTTGACTGCACAGCAACCAGTCGGCAAGCCAGCTAAGACTCGGGAAGCTCAATGCCGCAGTGATAGCAGTATTCGGCATCGGGATGATGGCCGCTGCGATCACAGACATTGCAGCGTTTATTGGTTCTGTCGGCATTGATCTCACGGGCGATTTCGGCGGTAAAAATACCGGTGGGAATGGCAATAATCGAATAACCGGTGAGCATTGCCAGCGTAGCAATAACCTGCCCAAAGACAGTCTGTGGTGCAATATCGCCGTAACCCACAGTGGTAATGGTAACGATGGTCCAGTAGATGCTGCGCGGAATACTGGTAAAACCATGCTCTGGGCCCTCAACCAAAAACATCAGACTACCGAAAATTACGCTGAGCACCAGCACCGCGGTGAAGAACACCAACACCTTGCGTCGCGAGGCATACATAGAGCGCAGCAAAATATTGGCTTCAGAGAGATAGCGCACCAGCTTGAGCACGCGAAAAACCCGCAGCACGCGCAACAGCCGCAGAATCAACCAATAGCTGGCACCCGGAACAAACAGTGCCAGGTAGGTGGGCACAATCGATAGCAGATCGACGATGCCGTAAAAGCTGAAGATATAGTGCAGGCGTTTTGGCGACGAATAAATCCGCAGCAGATATTCAATTGAAAACAGACCGGTAAAAAGCCACTCGGCTCGAAAGATCCAGACACCGTATTGCTCATGAAGGCTGCCGACAGAGTCGAGAATCACTGCCGCCACACTGAGCAGGATCATGTAAATCAACAATATATCAAAGCGTTGACCGGCGACCGTGTCGGTGCCAAAGATGACCTGATAGATTTTCTCTCTAGCGGTAGTTGTAACCATAGTGATTCACCTGACTATTTTGATTGAGTCATTGTAGGCAGTAACGCAGTTCATGACTATCTTCTGAATCAGCGACACAGTGGCGATATAACACCTCTTGTGCGCAAAATAAGTGTATTATTTTCGCCGTCTTTTTATAACGATAATAATATGATCAACCAAAGAATGAATCGCGCCGACTGGGCGATGCTGATTAGCCTGTCACTGCTCTGGGGTGGCTCATTCTTTTTTGTCGCCGTCGCTGTCCCGGCTCTGCCAGCACTCACTATTACTGCGATACGTGTCGGTATCGCAGCCATTGTGCTGTGGATATTTCTCATCGTATCCAAAAAAACTGTGCCCAAAAGCGGCAAACTGTGGCGCACGTTTTTCGTTATGGGACTACTAAACAACGTCATTCCCTATACATTATTGACTTGGGGCCAGACATCAATTGCCTCGGGCTTGGCCTCAATACTCAATGCGACCACACCGCTGTTTACCATCTTGGTGGCGAGCCTGTTATTGAGTGATGAACATATCACCGTCAAGAAAGCCCTCGGCGTCGGCATCGGTTTCTCGGGGGTCATCATAATGATGGGGCCCGCGCTGCTGACGAATGTCGAAATTGACATCTTGCCGCAGTTGGCCGTGCTCGGTGGAGCGGCATCCTATGCGCTGGCAACCACCTATGCGCGCCGTTTCAAAACCATGGGTGTCAGCCCATTTGAGGTCTCAACAGGTCAAATTACCGCTTCAACCATCATGATTTTGCCGCTGGTACTGATGATTGATAAGCCCTATCAGCTGGATAACCCAGGCTTGCCGGTGTGGTTGGCGATGCTTGGTCTGGGAATATTCTCCACAGCTCTGGCCTATATTTTGTATTTTCGCATCCTGTCATCCTCCGGCGCTGTCAACGTCACTCTGGTCACCTTTTTGGTTCCGGTTTCGGCGATACTGCTCGGCTGGCTAGTACTGGATGAACAGCTGCAAACGGAACACTTTGTCGGCATGGCCTTTATCGGACTCGGGCTGGCGGTTATCGATGGACGACTCTGGGCCAGGCTTTCCCGCTCTCCGAATCAAGCCTGACGGAAGACTGTCGAGATTCCAAACTCACTAATTCAAACTGTCTAGTCCATCGCGATTGCGGCATCATGATGGCAACGCACCAACCACCAACTTATGACGACAAACTTATGACATTAAGCTCAGCCCTCGCACTTTATGCAACGTTGACTTTTTTCGCCCTGCTCCCAGGGCCGGGTGTGATGGTAGTCATTGCGCGCTCACTGGAGTCCGGCTTTCGTCCGGGGCTGGCCATTGCCCTGGGTATTTTGAGTGGCGACTTTGTCTTTATCACATTGGCTATTTTAGGTCTGGCCACACTGGCGGAGGTGATGGGCAATCTGTTTGTTCTGATCAAATATGCCGGCGCCGCTTATCTGATCTATCTCGGTCTGCAACTGCTGCGCCCAACGAAACACAACCAGCCTGCAGAACCTTCCGCAACCCCGATACAATCAAGTCATATTCATGCAACCAATTTTCTGCTTGGGCTGATCACCTCTCTGAGCAACCCCAAGGTGATGCTGTTTTATTTCAGCTTTTTTCCCGCGTTTCTCGACCTACAACAGGTCTCACCATTGGATATTGCCCTGCTGTTTCTGATCGCAAGCCTCTCAGTGGGTGCAGTGATGATTGGTTATGCCTATCTGGCCAGTCGCACCCAATCGTCGTTTCGGGAATCAGCTAAAACCCGCTATCTGAAAACGGGATCAGGAGCACTGCTGATCGGCGGCGGCCTATTTGTTGCCTTGAGAGGCTGAGCCCCTTCCGCCAAACCGGTCTCTCAGGCTACACTCCCCAGCTGTTTAAACACTCTTGGCTACTTAATCTAGCCACGTAACAAGGCGAGTCCCATGACCCCACCTACAAGCCAAACCTGCATCGAAATCAGCCAACCCGGTGGTCCTGAAGTATTGCAACCGACAACCAGAGATGTGCCACAGCCAGCGGTTCATCAAGTGTTGATTCAGATTGCAGCAGCAGGCATTAACCGTCCCGATGTTTTTCAGCGTATGGGCTTTTATCCAGCGCCTCCCGGAGTAACAGATATCCCCGGGCTAGAGGTTTCCGGCAGCGTGGTGACTGTTGGCGCTGGCGTTGAGGATTGGGCTGTGGGCGATCAGGTTTGTGCGCTGCTGGCGGGCGGCGGCTATGGCGAGTATGCGCTTGCCGAAGCCGCGCTCTGCTTGCCGATTCCCGAGGGAGTCAATCTAGTCGATGCCGCGGCATTACCCGAGACCTGTTTTACGGTTTGGCACAATCTGTTTGAGCGCGCGGCATTGAAAGCAGGTGAATGGCTGCTGGTGCATGGCGGTTCCAGCGGCATTGGCACCACGGCGATTCAAATGGCCTCAGCGATGGGTGTCAACGTTATCGTCACTGCCGGATCCGACGAAAAATGTAGCGCCTGCGAAGCCTTAGGCGCGGTAAAAGCGGTCAACTATAACAACGAGGATTTTGTTGAGGTCTGCAAACAACTCACCCATGGCGGCATCAATGTGGTGCTGGATATGATCGGTGGTGATTATATGCAGCGCAACTTTAGTGCCTGTGCTCCACAGGCACGGATTGTCAGCATTGCGTTTTTGCGCGGTTCCAACACACAGCTCGACTTGATGCCACTGATGCTGAAACAGCTTGTGCTGACCGGGTCCACCCTGCGCTCGCAGCCGCTGGAAAACAAAGCGCGCATTGCCGCCGGAGTTGAATCAACAGTCTGGCCCCTGATCGCCGAAGGTAAGTTCAGGCCGGTTATTCACAGTCGCTTCCCCCTGGCGGAAGCCAGCAAAGGTCATGCGCTGATGGAATCAAACCAGCATATTGGTAAAATTTTGCTGGTCAATAAATAGGAAATCTCAATGGCCAACAAAGAATCGCGACTGGTTTACTCCACCGATGCAGGGCGCATCAAAGAGAACGCCATCGAACAGATTGCCGAGACCGATGGTGTACTGCGCATTCGACGTGAAACCAAAGGTCGCAAAGGCAAAGGCGTTACCACCGTCTCGGGATTTGGCCTGCCTGACAGCGAGCTAAAAGCCCTGGCCAAGCACCTTAAACAGAAATGCTCCACCGGTGGCACTGTAAAAGAGGGAGTAATCGAAATTCAGGGCGACCACCGCGACACCCTTAAGGCTGAGCTCGAAAAGCTCGGCCACAAGGTCAAGCTGGCGGGCGGATAAGATGAGACGAGAGACACCAATCAAAACGGCAAAACCTTTTGGCAGCTGGCCATCAGATATCAGCGCCGAACTAATCACCCGCGCCGCGCCAGGATTAAATTTTCTGCAATCAGCGGGCGAACGTATCCTCTGGGTGGAAAGTCGTCCTTGGGAAGCGGGTCGCAATGTCATTATGTGCCGTGAAGCGGATGGCAGTATTCGAGATCTATTTGCAGCACCCTTCAGCCACCACAGCAAAGTACATGAATACGGCGGTATCGCCTATGCCGTGGAAGGTGATCAGCTTTATTTTGTCAACGCCGCCGACCAGCAAATCTACCGCCTCGCTCTCAACAGCACTGAGAGCCCTCAGCCGATTACCGCCTGCGGGCCCTGGCGTTTCGCCGACCTTGTAGTGGATACACAGCATCAGCGCCTGATCGCCGTCTGCGAGCACCACAGCGACAATCAGGAACCGGCCAATTATCTCGCTGCAATCTCCCTTTCCGACGCTGAATCAAACATTGAAAAGCTGGTCTCGGGTGCCGATTTTTATGCCTACCCGCGCATCAGTCCAAACGGTCAAAAGCTGAGCTGGATTGAGTGGTATCACCCCAATATGCCCTGGGACGCCACCCACCTTTTTACCGCAGACCTGAGTGACACTGGTAGTCTCGGCAACAGAACGCGGGTTGCCGGCGCTGATAATAATCAAGCGATTTTCCAGCCGCAGTGGTCACCGGATAACCAGCTCTATTTTGTCTCGGATAAAAATGACTGGTGGAATATTTACCGCCTGGATGGCGACCACGCCACCCCTATCCTAGAGATGGAGGCTGAATTCGCCACACCACTCTGGCAGTTTGGTATGAGTTGCTATGACTTTATTGACCACCAGACTATCGGCTGTCTCTACACTCAAAATGGAACCTGGCACTGTGGCTTGATCAACACCGCTTCAGGTCAGCTGACAACGGTTGAATGCCCCTACAGTAGTATGCAGGCAATGGTCTGCCACCAGCGTGCGATGTATATGGTAGCCGGCGCCGCAGCCCTGCCCAGTGAACTGGTTGAGGTCAGCGAGGCTATCGACGGCCGGGTGCAGGTCAAACCCATCTACTCCCCGGCCACGCTGACGTTGGATACAGCCAATTTTTCCCAGCCGCAGTCGATTCTGTTTGCCAGTGGCGACACACAGGTGCACGCATTTTATTATCCGCCGACTCACCCCAAATACTGCGGCCTCGACAGCGAAAAGCCACCGCTAATCGCGCTCTGTCATGGTGGCCCAACCGGTGCGACAGACAGTAGCTTAAATCTTAAATTGCAGTACTGGACCAGTCGCGGCTTTGCCGTTGTGGATATTAACTATCGCGGCAGCACCGGCTTTGGTCGCAGCTATCGCCAAGCGCTGACCGGAGCCTGGGGAATCGCCGATGTCCAGGACACCCAACAGGCTATCCGCGCACTCAGCGAGCAGGGCAAGATCGATCCACAACGCTGTCTGATTCGTGGTGGCAGTGCCGGTGGTTACACCGTGCTCTCGGCGCTGACCTTTACAGACAGCTTCCAGGCCGGCGCCAGTCTCTATGGTATTGGTGATCTCGAGACGCTCGCCAAAGACACCCATAAATTTGAATCATGCTATATGGATAGCCTGATCGGCCCCTATCCCGAACGCCGAGATATTTATCTGCAGCGTTCACCGCTTCACCATGCCGAAGGCCTCAACTGTCCGGTGATCTTTTTACAGGGGCTGGAAGATAAAGTCGTGCCACCCAATCAGGCCGAAATGATGGTCGAGCTGTTAAAAGAAAAGGGCATCAAAGTTGCCCATATCACTTTCCCGGATGAGGGCCATGGCTTCCGCAAAGCAGCCAATATTATTCGAGCAATGGAGAGTGAATTGGCTTTCTATCGAGACGTATTTGACCTCGCAGACGAGGCCTGAACATGTCCCGCTATCGCCCGCCCGCACCAAAGAGCTCACCCTACATCACCCCCGAGGGCGCCGCCAAAATGCGCGCCGAACTACATCAACTGTGGAAAGTCGAACGCCCTCAGGTAACACAGATTGTCCACGAGGCGGCCAAGAACGGCGACCGCTCAGAAAATGGTGATTATATTTACGGCAAGCGCCGCTTGCGCGAAATAGACAGCAGAGTGCGCTATTTAACCAAGCGCATTGAAAACGCCACCATTGTTGAAGACAAACCCAGGGACCCTTCCAAGGTTTTCTTTGCCGCCTGGGTGACCGTGGAAGATGCCGACAGCGGCGAGGAAAAAACATTTAGATTAGTGGGCGCCGACGAAATCGACGCGACACGCAACTGGATCAGTATCGACGCCCCGATGGCACGGGCACTGATTGGCAAATCAGTCGACGATGAAGTGCAGGTAAAAACCCCCTCCGGCGACCGCGACTTTATTATCACCGCCATCAGCTACCAGCCCTGAGCGTATTGTTATAAATAGAAAGCCCGAGCAGTGACCCCTAAGGCGACAGCCGGCTAATACTCCAGCCGTCCGCACCACGCAGATAGCTAAAGCGATCATGCAGCCTCTGCTCACCGCCCTGCCAAAATTCAATTTCCTCAGGCACCACAACATAACCACCCCAAAAATCAGGGAGCGGAATCTCACCATTGGCAAACTTCTCTTTGACCTGAGCAAACTGGGTTTCAAGCGCCTGGCGCGAATTGATGCGACTACTCTGTTTCGACGCCCAGGCTGCCAGCTGACTGGGCTTGGGACGGCTGAGAAAATAGTTGAGCTCCTGCGCTTTGGAGAGACGCTCGGCCCGGCCGCCAACAATGACCTGACGATCGAGCTGCAGCCAGGGAAAGTGCAAGCTCACCTGACTGTTAGCCTCGATCTCTTTGGCTTTGCGGCTGCCGAGATTGGTATAAAAAACAAATCCCCGCGGACTCAAATCCTTGAGCAACACCATCCGCTGCCAAGGCTTGCCGGAAGCGCTAACCGTTGCCACACTCATCGCCGTGGGGTCCTGAATACCCGCTTCAATCGCCTGCTTCATCCACAGCTCAAATTGATCAAAGGGACTGTCACAAAGCGATTCGCGGGTCAGCGTTCCGTAATCATATTCACGGCGATTATCTTGCAGGCTCATAGTGTTTTCCCAAGGGCAATTGCCCGTTCACAGTATCAAACCCAATATTACAGGTCGCGTTGGCTACTCTTAATGCATATTACCAATACTATGGGCGCCGTCTACAGGCAGTGCAACGCCATTAACAAAGGATCCCGCATCACTGGCAAGCAACAAAAATGGTGCTGTCATCTCATCCATCTCACCAAAGCGTTTGGCCGGTGTCGCATCAATAAACGCCTTCCCTTGCGGTATTTCAAGTAAGGGCGCGGTCATTTCAGTCAGGAAATAACCCGGACACAGTGCGTTGACACGAATATTTTTCCGCGACCATTCCAGCGCCAACGCCTTGGTCAACTGAATAACACCAGCTTTCGATGCTGAGTAGCTGGCCTGACCCGATGCAACCCGCAGACCCAATATCGACGCCGTATTAACAATACTGCCCGCCAGGCCCGCATCCACCAGACGCTTTGCCGCCTCATTCGCAACTAGCCAGACGCCTTTAAGGTTGGTATCAACCACTTTGTCCCAGCTCGCCTCATCGGTTTTCAGAGACGACTTGACATCCGCCACGCCGGCATTATTAGAGACCACAGTCACAGTTCCAAAAGCCGCTTCGGCGGCATCAAAACCCTGTGCGATAGACTCGCTATCAGCTACGTCCATCTCGACTGCCAGAGCTTCGCCGCCCGCAGCAGTAATCTCTGCCACCAGCGCCTCGAGACGCTCAATACGCCGCGCCGCAACCACAACCTTGGCACCACGGGCTGCCAGGATCTTGGAAAAATGCACACCAAAGCCACTTGAAGCCCCGGTGACCAAGGCCACTTTTCCACTCATATCAAATTCTGTCGTCACGCTGTTTTCCTCTTTGGTTGATTGAAGAGCTAACTGCTGGTTGAAAAACTCTCTATTCGCTGAGGCGCTAACCATAGGTTATATAGCCTTGCATTTCATTGGTGTCGAGATGGGGGATGCTGTTAAACCCAGTCAAGTTCATCTTTCTCGTGTTAAAAAAGAAATGGCTAATGGCGGTGTTTTTGTACTGCAAGTTGAGATCAAAAATGGTCTCATCGGGAATGCTCAGCACACCGCCGACAAAAGTGCTGATCGAGCCACCAGAACCGATTGCGAGAACGATTTCTCCGCCTTCTGCCATCATCTGAATTTGTTGTCGGGCATCTGACACACGAGCTTTAAACGCCACCCAGGTTTCCGGCACATCATCTATCTCATCCCGGGTCCAGGCGCTCAACACCCGGCGCAGGAGACGAAAGTAATTGTTCTTGTTGTCAGGGTTGTCGGCAATCGTTTGATAGAGCGGGTCATCGCCATGGGTCTTGCTATAGGCGTCGGTCATATGGGTAAAATCATATTCGTTGAGACCCGGCAGTACTGTGCGATCACTGCCATCAATACCCATACCCGCACAGATACCATCCATAGTCTGGTGATGACGGTGCATATCACCCACCACCAGCTTATCAAAACCGATCCCGCGCAACGCGAGATGCTCCCCCAGCCAGCGCGACTGCTGATGACCGAGGTCGGAAAGCTGATCGTAATTGGCGGCACCAAAAGAGGCTTGAGCGTGACGCACAAGGTAGAGCTCACTCATTCGAAATTCCTGATTATTCAAGCTAATGGCATGATAACTGCCAATTTATTCAAGGTCCCATTTAACCCCAAATCGGCCTCAATGGATAGTATGGCGCATGGATAACGAGCATTTAAGAAACGGATTTAAAGCCTTATCCACAGCGGCAATAGCAGCTTGCGGGCTGTTGAAAACAACTCCGAATAAACTATAAAAATTAACCACTTAGGCGTATACTCCGCGCTCAATTTTTTCGGTGCGCTCAAGCGCCAAGTCACAGGTAAAACAATGTCCACCCCCGATTTCGCTTCACTGGGTATTTCAGCACCCGTTCTCAAGGCTGTGCAACAACTCGGCTACGAGCAACCTTCGCCCATTCAAGCGCAGAGTATTCCCATTCTACTGGCGGGTGGAAACCTGCTCGGCACCGCACAGACCGGTACTGGCAAGACGGCCGCCTTTGCGCTGCCAATGTTGAGCAAGCTCGACGAAAAACAAAAGACACCTCAGGTTTTGGTGCTGACGCCCACCCGCGAACTGGCCATCCAGGTCGCTGAAGCGTTTCAGAGCTACGCCAAACATATCAAGGGATTCCATGTGCTGCCGATCTACGGCGGTTCCGATATTGGTGGTCAGTTGCGCGGTTTAAAACGCGGTGCTCAGGTCATTGTCGGAACTCCCGGCCGCGTGCTCGATCACTTGCGTCGTCGCAGCCTCGATCTCAGTGAAGTTACCGGCCTGGTGCTGGACGAAGCCGACGAAATGCTGCGTATGGGTTTTATCGACGATGTCGAGACCATTCTCTCAAAAACCCCTGACAGCTGTCAGCGCGCGCTGTTCTCTGCCACCATGCCACCGGCGATCAAGCGGGTTGCCGACAAGTATCTCGGTGATGCACAACAGGTTAGCATCGAGAGCAAAACCAAAACCGTTGAACGTATTGAGCAGTCCTATCTGATGGTCAAAGGCCATCAGAAGATGGATGCCCTGACCCGGATTCTGGATGTCGAACAATTTGATGGCATGATTATTTTTGTGCGCACCAAGTCATCGACTCTGGAAATTGCCGAAAAACTTGAAGCGCGTGGATTTAGCGCCGCGGCACTGAATGGCGATCTGACCCAGGCGCTGCGCGAACGAACCATTAACCGCCTGAAGAAGGGCCAGGTTGATATTGTTGTCGCCACCGATGTCGCCGCGCGCGGCCTCGATGTTGAGCGCATCAGTCATGTGATCAACTACGACATTCCCTACGATAACGAATCCTATGTTCACCGTATTGGTCGAACTGGCCGCGCCGGCCGCGAAGGCAAAGCGATTCTGTTTATCACACAGAAAGAAATCCGTATGTTGCGCTCGATTGAGAAGTCGACGCGCCAGACCGTCAGCCAGTTTAATCTGCCCAGTAATGAAGAAGTCAGCGGCCAACGCGTAGCGCAATTTAAAGAGCAGTTGGTCGGCATGAGCAAGTCGACCAAACTCGACAAGTTTAATTCTCTGGTGAAAGAAGTGGCCGCGGAAAATGATATCGATATGGCCGTATTAGCCGCTGCTCTGGCCTATGAAGTCCAGAAAGATCGCCCACTGTTCCCCAAGTTGGTGACAATCGATACGCCACGTGCAACCACCAATGAGCGCTCTGATCGAAAAGAACGTCCCCAGCGCGAGCGTGCCGAGCGCTCTGAGAGACCCGATCGCAGCCCTGCACACAGTAAAGCTGAAAAACCAAGCCGTGAGCGTGCAAGCCGCGACCAGTCCGATGCAGAAGATATTCCAATGGTAACTTATCGCATCGAAGTGGGTCGCAATGACGACGTGTCACCAAAAAATATTGTTGGCGCGATTGCCAACGAAGCTCAGATCGATGCGCAGTTTATCGGCCATATCAAACTCTATGATGATCACAGCACCGTCGATCTGCCAGAGGGTATGCCGAAGGAACTGTTTGATCACCTCTACAAAGTGCGTGTCTGTCAGAAGGCGTTGAAGATAAGCGTCGATAACGGAACGGCAGGTGAGCAACGCGATGCCCGACCATCCTTTGGCGACAAGCCCGGCAAAAAGTCAGGATTTAAAGACAGGGCGGCAAAAAAGCCCGGCTTTAAAGACCAGCCAGGATTTAAAGACAAGCCAGGATTTAAAGACAAGTCCGGTTTTAAGGGCAAACCAGCCGCCGGGGCTAAAACCAGTGACGGTGCCAAACCAAGTGCCGCCAAAAAAGCTCATCGCGGGCAAGACACCGATGTCAGAAAACCGCGCAAGCGTCCTGTCACTGACCGCAAATAAAGCGATCCAGCGCACCTAAATGCCGAATCATCGAGCTTGCCTCGATGCGTTCGGCTTTAAAAAACTCCTCTGCCATGGGCGCGACACTGCAACTCTCAGGCAACTCCCCCGCCAACTCAATGGTCTGATACATCTTTGGCAGAAAAACAAACTGTAGCCACTGGCTAAAGGTTAAAACATCAATCGAGAAAGGCTCGCTGCTCAGCAACGCAGCGGCCGGTGGAGACTCATCAGCCCACAACTGCATCTGGCGCAGCTCACGCTCCACCTCAAATAACAGACTTGCCAGCTGGCTATAACGATCGCTCACAGACAATTTCTCTCCATTTCTCTCAGCACTTTTTAGTCGCCCTGTCCCGCCTACGCCCTAGCCGCGATAAAGCGTGGCAATCCATTTTTCTTCATTGATAAAGTCCCAGGACCAACTCGCCCATTGTGGCTCAAGCCCAATTTTGACGATGTCGTCGAGACTTTTCCCCGCCGCTCTGTGTTTTCTTACAAAGGCGGCAGTACTTTTGATCATATCGACAAAGATTTGATAACCCGCTTTATTCGTCAACGCTCCGTGGCCCGGGATCACCTGAGTATTATCGCCAAGCATTGCGATGAGCCGCTCTGCGTTTTGAACATAGCCATCAACTGTGCCGCCCCCGTCGAGATCGATGTATGGAAAGCGCGATTCAAAGAACAAGTCGCCGGTATGCAGTACGTTAGCCTGTTCAAACCACACCACACTGTCACCGTCTGTGTGACCCGATGGCAGGTGCATCACGCGGATTGTTTCAGCATTAAAGTGAAATTTAATGCCGTCGGCATAGGTCACAACCGGTAGCGCTTGAGCGCCAATATTATTGGCCGCCAGCAACCGTTCACGCACATTGTCATGAGCAAAAATAGTGGCTTTCTGGACACTGGCCATAAAGGCATTTCCGCCTGTGTGATCCCCATGATAGTGGGTGTTAATCACATAGCGTGGTGCGCTCTGGTTTAGCCTGCCGAGCGCCGCAGCAATTTTTTCGGCCATCGGTGCAAACTGGTCATCGATAATTAAAATGCCGTCTTCGCCAGACGAAACGCCAATATTGCCCCCTGCTCCCTGCAGCATATATACCGAGCCGCCTACAGGTGTGGTAGAAATCGAGACATCATCCAGTTCGGCCGCGACAACTGACGCGCAGACAAACAGTGTCAAAACCCAAGACAAGCAGCGCATAATCTGACTCCTTTAAAGTGATCTGTAGTTAAAACGTTCGGCTATTCTAGCCAACTTCGCGGCGAAAAGGTGGCAGTGCATTTAATAGCTGGGCACCATAGCGTTTGGTGATCAGACGTTTATCGAGAATGGTTACCGTTCCAGTATCGGACTCGGTGCGCAACAGGCGACCACAGGCCTGAATCAGGCGCAGCGAGGCGATTGGCAGGGCAATATCAAAAAATGAGTTGCCGCCGCGATCTTCAATCCACTCCGACAGCGCCTCGTGGAGCGGATCATCCGGCACGGCAAACGGCAGCTTGGCGATCACCACATGGCGGCAGTAGTCGCCAGGCAGATCGACACCTTCGGCAAAGCTGGCCAGCCCCATCAATACACTGGTGCGACCCTGATCAATACGTTCTTTGTGCAGGCGCACCATTTCGCGATTGGAATACTGGCCCTGAATTAAAATATTTTTTTGCAGGTCATCAGACAGCTCATCATAGACCTGCTCCATCTGGCGGCGCGATGAAAACAGCACCAATGTGCCGCAGCGCGGCTCCACTAACGTATCAAAGCGATCAATAATATCGCGACTGTGCTGCTCTACTGCATTGCCCTCCACAGCATCACCGGGCACACGAATCACCGCCGCCTGCTGATAGTCGAAAGCGCCGGCCACGGCCATAAAATGCGCAAAATCTGGAATGCCGGTTTCGCGCTGCAGGGTTTGAAATGAGCCTAGTGCCCGCAGCGTTGCAGAGGTGACCACTGCGGCATAACAGCTTCCCCAGAGCACATCCCGCAGCAGTTCGGCAGCCTGAATCGGGCTGGCATTGATTGAGATATCGACATTGCCGCCGCTGTCATCCAGACGCAACCAGCACGCCATCGGTATATCTCCAGATTTGGTCTCGCGATGTAACCTGTCCCAGAGTGCCAACAAACTCTCAGCGCGGGATTGCCAGCTGCCCGCCTGCTGATAAAACAACTCCACATCGGCGGCCGGCACCGGATACTGTTTGTCACCCAGCGCATCATTAAGCGTATCGACCAGGACTTCCAGACGTCCCAGCCAGCCACTGGTCTGTTTCGCCAACTGCGAGGCCAGATCGCGCAGCGCCTCGCCCACATCCCCATGCGCATAGCGGTAGCGGCCATCTTCCGGGTAATCGGTAGAGTCCAGCGACTGCTGCAGCAAGGGATAGACAAACGTCAGCAGCTCGGCAATTTTGCCCGCCTCGCGCTCAATGCGCGGTAACTGATCGGCCAGCGCCTTATCTTTCTCAAACAGCGGTGCCTGACCTTTACACTGCTTTTGCAGTCGCTCCAGCCAAGTGACACTGCCATTGACGCGACACTCGGCACCAAAGTGACGAATGGCGGTGTCGCCCAACCTGTGCCCCTCATCGAAGATATAGATGCAATCTTCCGGTGGTGGCAGAATCGCACCGCCGCCGAGAGCCAGATCGGCCATGACCAAATCGTGGTTTGCGACAATGCACTCGCTCTCTTCAAGCTCGTTGCGGGCATTAAAAAAGGCACACTGATTGACGAAACGACAGCGCCGACCGCTACACTGGCGACGGTCAATCGTTAAGGCTCGCCATTCAACATCCTGAATCCGGGTCTCCCATGAATCGCGATCGCCGTCCCAACTGCCGTCGGCCAGTGCGTCCCACATTTCACGATAGAGATTTTCGGTCTGCTGATTGGGGTTAAAGGCGACCTCATCTTCAAACAGAAACAGGCCGGCATCTTTGGATTTAATCGCATCCAGACACTGTTCCATCTTCAGGTTACAGGCATAGCGACCGCGGCCTTTGACCAGAGCACAGCTATGGTCCCAGCCACAGGCCTCGAGTAGTTCAGGAAGGTCTTTGTGAATTAGCTGCTCTTGCAGCGCAATGGTGCCGGTGGCAACCACTACAGTCTTTTTCATCGCCCGGGCAATCGGCAGTGCGGCGATCAGGTAGCCAACCGTTTTACCCGTACCGGTGCCCGCTTCAACCACTGCCAGGCGCTTGTCCGGTTGGCTGTGGCTGAGAGCATTTGCCACCGTAGCGATCATCTGCTTCTGGCCAAGACGCGGCTTGAGGTCGCGCGCTTTTAAAAACTGTCGGTATCCCTGCTGGATGGTTTCTCTGACATCAGATGCTAACAAAAATTGAATATCCCTAATTGACGTGCAAGTAATTGATCACCGGCGCGGCATAGCCCTGGATAATAATCTCACGATAGGCGCGCGGTGCCGCAGCCAGGCGTGCGTTAAAAAACGCTTCGACTCCATCCCAGTCACAGTCTGGCCACTGAGATTTAAGCTGCTGTAATCCGTCGCTGTGGCCGCACATCTGATAGGCAATAATATTGCTCGGAAACAGTTTGTAATCACGGTAGATCTGCTTATCAACCTCTGCTGCCAGCGCATCCGCGCTTTCGTATTGTGATCCCAGAGGGTCACCGAAAGCCACATGAATGCGACCCTTATAGCCAACAAAACCCTTCTGAATAGTGTCCAGGTCTTCATACTGCTGTTTGATATAACTCTCGCCCTGCTGCTTGGCATAGAGCTCGCGACCCTTATCGATATCACAGGGGTCATACTCGTAGGAGATTGCCACTGGCACAATACACAACTCGGCGATCGCCTCGGCAAAGTTCTGATCCTTACTGCGCGATAATGCGAGCATTTTTAGCAGCGCGGTCTCGGTGCGGTCATGGCCGTCTTTGGCACGGCCTTCACGTTGAGCAATCCAGATCGAAACCTTATCGTTAGACAGTGAATGGCGAATATAGGCCGAGAGTGTTTTCAATGCCTCCAGTTTTTCACGTCGCCCGCTTACCGAGCGCTTGACGATAAAACTGCGGTTTACGCGCATCAGGTCGGCAGCAAAGGGCTTGCTCAGTAGATTATCACCAATCGCAATCCTGACCGCATCCATTCCCTTATCCAGCAATGCAATATTGACCATCGCCGGATCCATCGCGATATCGCGGTGATTGCTCAAAAACAGATAGGCCTTGTTCGGGTCGAGCTTGTCCAAGCCACTGACGGTACAGCCGTCGGTGGTTGTGTCGAGCAACCCCTTTAGCGAAGTGGTCAAATGACTCTGCAGATCGTCAACGGTTGATACTGAGGCCATCGCCTTTGCCAGTCCACGACGCACAAATGGCCGCAGCAGCCAGGGACATATTTTCGCCAATCGCGGCATCCGACGCGATAGCAGCAGATCGATAAATTCTGGGTCGGCAATCAGGCGCGCCAACACTGCGGGCACCTCACTGTCGTCATAGGGACGGATATCGTCAAATTCGCTCATTGAAACCTCTAAAGCACCCTGTTCCTGCTCGTTATAATGTTATTTTGCGGCGGATCAGTTGATTACTCGACATAAAATCAGCGCGCTCACAAGGCCACTTTCTGACGTCTTGCCGCGCTGATGTCACTGCTTAAATTATCGACAATTGTGCCAGCGAACCTCATGGGAAAACTGGTCGACCTTGTCAACCACATCCAGCACCATCGCAAACAGGGCCATGCGAATCAGCAAACCGTTGTCAGTCTGGCGAAAAATGGCCAGATTCGGATTGTTGTCGAGATCGCAGTCCAGCTCGTTGGCGTCGCTGCGTGAATCTCGCGGCAATGGGTGCATAATCACCGTGTTCGGCTCGCAATATTGGGTATAGATAGCCTGATTAAGGCGAAACTTGCCACGGTATAGATCGGCTTCTTCCTTGGTCGTAAAGCGCTCTTCCTGAATCCGTGTCGAGTAGACAATATCCACATTTGCAATGCTGTTATTGAGTTCTTCCGAAGCTGCCACACTGACACCGGCAGCACGCAATTCATCGATAATCTGCTCGGGCAGCGCCAACTCTTTTGGCGAAATCAAGGTCACTTGAATATTGTTGTAAAGACATAGCAGCTTGCTCAGTGAATGTACCGTACGACCGTGGCGCAGATCACCAATCATGGCAATCCGCAGGCCGTCGATTCCGCGGCCTTTGGCCTGTAGTTCGCGGGCAATGGTGTAGAGATCAAGCAGAGCCTGAGTCGGGTGCTCATTGGCACCATCACCGCCATTCATCACCGGGACTCGGCTGCAAGCGGCAAAGTCGGCCACTGACCCCGGCTGTGGATGGCGCATACAGATAACATCACTAAACCCGGACAGAACTCGAGCGGTGTCTTGCAGCGATTCGCCTTTGACCAGAGCCGAACTTTCAAACCCCGCAGTCTCCCGCACTTCGCCACCGAGCAGATTAAATGCTGAACCGAAACTGACACGGGTCCTGGTGCTGGCCTCAAAAAACATATTACCGAGAATCGCACCTTCGAGAACGCGCGTCACGCGTTTGCGCTGTGCATAGGGTTCCATCTGATCTGCTACGGAGAAAATGTGCTCAACATCTTGGCGTTGAAATTGGCTGATGGAGAGAATGTGCGCGCCGGTGAAGTTCACGCGATACCTCGAGGGCAATTGAGTTGGAGGATTCTAGCCTGTTTGATCCCTGTTCTCAATTGCTACTGCAGTGCCAGCACTAAACAGAAAACTGCTCCGCCACTGACTGACTCCAGTTCTGCAAGGCCTGCAAAACACCCCGCTGATGGTCATTGAGACTGCTATCCGCGAGCAGTTCGCTCAGGGTTTGATTATTCTGCTGCAGCGTCAGGTAACCGGACTGCTCATCGGTCAAGCGCCAACGGCAGCTCTCCCTCCAGGTCTGCTGCTCTTCGGCAGACAGTGATTGAGGAAAGTAACGCGCTCGATAACTAAACAGCAATTGGTTGTAGCGATTATCGGAAAAATAAAATTGTTGCCGAGCAAAGTCATCGGCACTGGCACGGCGCACCTCGTTGAGCAAGTCGCGATCCTGGTTGGGCAGAAATCCGCCGTAGAGTTGCTGCTCAGCTTCCGGCTTGAGCGGGAAGCTCTGCTCGCGAAAGACCAGCTGTAATTTCTCACTGAGATTGTGATTGCTCAGTCGCTGCCAGTTCTGTTCGCTGCGCTGCAGATCGATACCCAGACGTTTTGCCGCGGCGGCATCGATCAGCTTGTGGGTTGTCACCACGGGTGCCTTATTGATGTGTACTACCTTGAGCGGAATGCGCTCCTCGCCCTCCGGCAGATCGGCGCTGGCGGTAAAGACTCGTTCGCGAATCTGGTGCTCATTGAGACTGATCAGCATCTCTGGGTCGGCGGATAGATCACAACAGATAATGCCATTGCTATTGGTCGGATGTTGCGCCAGCGGCATCATCATTGCGCCGTACATATGTTCGCTGCCGAGCATACCTGAGATATGGAAAAACGGTTTGCGGGCTTTCAAATCGAGCATCGCCGCGATCTGTTTTTTTCCGCGATTTTGCAACACATAATCAAACAGCCGTGGCTGTTTTTGTTTGACTAACTTGGCGACGGCGATGGTCGCGGTAACATCGGAGAGCGCATCATGGGCCGCTTCGTGGGCCAGACCATTGGCTGCGGTGAGATGCTCAAGTTTAAAACTCGGACGCCCGTCTTCATGGTCAGGCCACTCAATCCCCTCGGGGCGCAGCGCTCGGGTCAGGCGCAACATATCAATAATATCCCAGCGCGAATTGCCATTTTTCCACTCCCGTTGATAGGGATCGTAAAAATTACGATACAACGTATAGCGGGTCACTTCATCGTCGAAACGGATACTGTTGTAGCCGACGCCACAGGTATTGGGGCGTGATAACTCACGATGAATTGCCTCGATAAATTGCGGCTCAGGAAGACCCTCAGCCTGAGCAAGTTGGGGCGTGATACCGGTAATCAAACAGGCCTGGGGGGCCGGCAAAATATCGGCCTGAGGCTGGCAATAAATCACCAGCGGCTCGCCAATCGGGTTGAGATCAAAATCGGTTCGCAAGCCGGCAAACTGACTGGGGCGATCAACTGATGGATCGACGCCAAAGGTTTCGTAATCATGCCAGTAGAATGTGTTGTCCATTTTTTACTCTCCTTTTTGATCTCTTCTCACTCTTGCTTGCCCGGTTTCAGCCATAAAAAAACGGCGCCGATTAAAGCGCCGTTTTGATACTGAAGGCAAAGCAGTATTGAGTCAACTTAGGGCTCAATCCAACCTGCAACCAACTTGAACTGGGCTAGAATTTAAATACCTCGGAGAATGACATCTCTCCCACTACCCGGCGATTGCGCGCACGACCACTGTCGGTGTTATTCGTGGCAATGGGTCGGCTTTCACCATAGCCCACAGCGCTGACCCGAGCTCCGGGTATGCCATAGTCTTCAACCAGTTTAGCCTTTACCGCATCGGCACGACGCTGGGAGAGGCTCAGGTTGTATTGATCGGAACCGCGGCTATCAGTGTGGCCTTCAAGTACCAGTTCAATATCATCATGGGCTTTCATAGCAGCAGCGATAGCTTCAAGCTGATCGCCATAGATTGCCAGAACCTTGGCTTGGTTAAATTCAAATTCAACATTCAGACGCACGGTGATGGTGCGAACTTCGGGTTCAGGTTTAGGCTGAGGCGCAGCTTGTGACTCAGCTCGCGGCTCGGCAACGACCGGCGCAGCAGCTGGAGCAGGTGCAGCCGCAGCGGTGCCGCCAAACAGCTTACTCAGAGAAATCTGCACGCCGAAGTCTTCGCCGTCTTCATCGTGTCCACCCATACCGCGCAGATCAGCGCGAAACTCCAGGCCGTTAAACTGCTTGCCCATACCCAGACCAACCATCAGCTGAGTCGAACGATCATCGTGACCGGCCACCAGGTTTGAAGCATCATTGAAATCATACTGATTGGCGCCGAAGAGCATATAGGGGCGCCACTGAGATGCTTCTTCGCCCAGCCAAATTACACTGTTAAGCGACAGCACATCAAAGTCGTCGTGACCCACGTTGGCACCGTAGCCCAGCTCCAGCGCGACATTATCGGAGAGATATTTGCCCAACTGCAGACCAGCGGTCACCGAGTTGTAGTCTTCACTAATCGAGCGCTGGCCGTCGAGATCATAATGACCAGCGGTGGCGCCGAGATACCACTCGTCCGAGGCCGTGGCAGTTGCAGCAAGACTGAGCACGCCGGCAGTGGCAAACAGTGTTGTGATAAATAACTTAATCGATTTCATAATATTTAGTTCCTTACTTCCCTTTTTAACGAAACCACTCCGTTTATGGAGTGAACAATTTTTTAATCCTAAGTCGTTAACACCTTCTCCCTAGTTCGACCTATATCTATAGCTTATTTCAGGGTTAGGGTCTTTTCCTCAATTTTGGCCTGCCAAATCTGTGGGCCTATACGGTGCACCGAGTCACCCTTGGTATCCACTGCGACGGTTACCGGCATATCCTTGACTTCAAATTCATAGATCGCCTCCATGCCCAACTCCGGGAAGGCCACGACCTTAGAATGGGTAATCGCCTTGGAGACCAGATAAGCTGCACCACCGACGGCAATCAGATAGACCGCCTGATTGTCGCGAATCGCATCAATACCCAACTGGCCGCGCTCGGCCTTGCCGATCATTCCCATCAAGCCGGTCTCTTCAAGCATCGTGCGGGTAAATTTATCCATGCGTGTTGCCGTGGTTGGTCCAGCCGGGCCGACCACCTCGTCTCGCACGGGGTCAACAGGCCCCACGTAGTAGATAAAGCGATCGGTCAAATCAACCGGCAGCTTTTCACCACGCGCCAGAATATCGGTCATTTTCTTGTGCGCCGCATCGCGCCCGGTCAACATCTTGCCTGACAGCAGCAAAGTATCTCCCGGCTTCCAGGTGGCAATTTCATCGCGGGTCACGCTGTCGAGATCAACCCGGCGCACCGATTCGTCGGCCTCCCAGGTAATATCCGGCCAGTCTTCAAGATTCGGGGGATCAAGCTGGGCCGGGCCACTGCCATCAAGCTCAAAATGGACATGGCGCGTCGCCGCACAGTTGGGAATAATCGCCACCGCTTTGTTAGCGGCATGGGATGGGTAATCCTTGATTTTGATATCCAGCACAGTGGTCAGACCACCGAGCCCCTGAGCACCGATACCCAGTGCATTGACCTTTTCAAACAGCTCCAGGCGCAGTTCTTCGTTGCGATTCTGTGCCCCTCTGGCCTGCAGCTCGGCAATATCAATATGCTCGAGCAGTGACTCCTTCGCCATTAACATTGCTTTCTCCGCCGTGCCGCCAATACCGATGCCAAGCATACCCGGAGGACACCAGCCAGCACCCATGGTCGGCACCATCTGCAACACCCAGTCGACAACTGAGTCGGACGGATTGAGCATAGCAAACTTGGATTTGGCCTCAGAGCCGCCACCCTTGGCCGCAACATCAATCGAGACCTTGTCGCCGGGGACAATATCGTAGTGAATGACTGCCGGAGTGTTATCTCCCGTGTTTTTCCGCTCGCCATCGGGATCGCTGAGAATCGACGCGCGCAGCACGTTGTCGGGGTTTTTGTAGGCACGGCGCACGCCTTCGTTGACCATATCGGTAAGGCTCATATCACCCTGCCACTGCACATTCATACCCACGCGAACAAACACGGTCACAATACCGGTGTCCTGACAGATCGGCCGATGCCCCATGGCACACATCCGCGAGTTGACCAGAATCTGTGCCATAGCATCTTTTGCTGCCTTTGACTCTTCGCGCTCATAGGCCTGGGCAACAGCCTGAATAAAATCAACGGGATGATAGTAAGAAATATATTGCAGCGCGTCGGCGACGCTATCGATAAGGTCTTGCTGGCGGATAATAGTCATAACGGGTAATCGGTTCCTGTTGAGTTACTGGCCGGATGGCGTCATGACGGCAGATGTCGGTGCGGCCAGGCGCTTTTCAAGATCAAGGATCTTCTGGTTGGTCTGACGACGGAAAGCATCCATCGACTCCACGGCTTCGGCATTGAGTTTAATCTGACGATCAATATTAGCCAGTGACGACTGCAGTGTATTGAGTTTGTCAGAGAGCTTGCGCAGGTTGGCATTAACCGAATCAATATCCGCTGAGATAGCCAGATAATTGCCACTCAGATTGGTCAGGCTGCGGGCTTCTTTATCGACCCGGGCACCAAGATCGGCGATGGATTTTTCCATCGCGGCACGCTTGCTGCCAAGAAATACGATATCCTTTTTGTTTTCGGCGATCTTGCCTTTATTGATATCGTTGGTCACGCCCCAGAGTTTCCTGATTTCACTCCAGTGTTCTTTCAGCTCATCGCCCTGTTTACTGATCTTCAGTTGCATCGCCGCGCCGGACTGGGTCACCGACTCATCGGTGCTGCTGAGACGAGACTCCAGAGCATCAAAACGCTGCAACAGATCGCTGTGCTTAGTAAATTGCATCCAGCCAAACCAGGCGCCCGCCGCAACGGCCAACAACAGAATAAAGATCAGCGCCTTCCATCCACCGCTGAGACCAGTGCCTGCAGCAGAGCCGCCAGACGAGCCGCCTGAACCACCAGAGCGTCTGCTATCGGTCGCCTGCGAGCTGGCTTTTTGTGATGATGCAGAAGCTGTTGAAGAACGCCCAATCATATCGTCCCGCTCCGGGACAATGGGGTTAATTCGGGGTTTATCGGCAGTCATTTGAAAATCCTGTTTTAGAGACCGTTTGTAGAGGCATAACGTTGACGAGCATTATACGCAAATTCATTTCCGCCTACATCTGCACAACCAAGTTATTTCTCCTTCTTAGCCAGCGTTCACCCAGTCACGGTGGGAAAACGGGAAAAATAGTCAGGCACAAAAAAGCCGACCCAAGGCCGGCTTTTTCGACAGACAACCGGCTTTTTACAGCAGGTTAAGCGCCAGAACCATCACTGCAGTCAAACCCAGGCTCGAGTGAATCACACCCTTAACTGTGGTCATAGGACCCTGCTTGCCCATCAGCGCGTTGACTTCAAGCAGCGCTACAATCACCAGCATTGCAATCAGGCCGTTGCCGCCAACCGCTGAGCCGTAGCCTTGACCCACATAGTGAGGACCAGCCAACATACCCAGCGCCATAGGCGCAGAAAACAGTGTATTGGTGCGTGAAGCCAGCAGCGCCTTGGCGCCCGCAGCAGCTTTATCGCCACCTTCCACAATGCCCAGGGCAATTTTCTGCGCTGGCCAGATTACCAGCCAAACGTTCAAAAACATCAGCGTGCCCATGACCGCGCCGACAATAATATAGTTATTCAGCTGACTGTTGCCAGTGACAACGTGAAGCAGATAGAGGCCGGTGATAAAAGTGAACATCGCGCCCCAGCGGAACCACCACAGCGCACTTGGCGCCAGTTTGGCTTTGGCATCGGCCAGACCTTCCGGTGAGGCTTCTTTGAAATAGCCACCCTGAATGAAGTTAAAGTAGTACAGCATACCAATCCAGGTGATACCGAAAAGCAAATGGCCCCAACGGACCAGAATATCGATTAATTCAGCAGACATAACGGAATCCTCTTAATGTTTATTAATAGTTGCGCCCTTTCAGGCTGCGGTCTTGACCGGCCCCAATTGTTCGCGAAGCAGCGCAAAATAGCAATCACCTTTACCGGCTTTAAGGCAATAAGCCAAAAAAAACCCGCAACCAAGGTTGCGGGTTTTTAAGTTATTGCCTGGGCTAGGCCAATTACATCATGCCGCCCATACCACCCATGCCCCCCATACCACCCATGTCCGGCATACCACCGGCAGATGAATCGCTAGGAGCATCGGCAACCATCGCTTCAGTGGTGATCATCAGACCAGCGATAGAAGCAGCTGCCTGCAGTGCAGTACGTGCGACCTTGGCTGGATCGAGAATACCCATTTCGATCATATCGCCATATTCGCCAGTGGCTGCGTTGTAACCAAAGTTACCTTTGCCAGCCTTGACCTTGTCGACAACCACGGAACCTTCTCCGCCGGCATTTTCAACGATCTGGCGCAGAGGTGCTTCCATGGCGCGCAGAGCAATGCCCACACCCACAGTCTGGTCATTGTTGTCGCCAGTGACGTGAGCAATCTTCTGCAGCACACGTACCAGAGCAACACCGCCGCCAGGAACCACGCCTTCTTCAACCGCTGCACGGGTTGCGTGCAGTGCATCTTCAACGCGGGCTTTCTTCTCTTTCATTTCCATTTCGGTGGTGGCGCCAACCTTGATTACCGCAACACCGCCAGCCAACTTGGCCACGCGCTCTTGCAGCTTTTCACGGTCGTAGTCAGAGCTGGTGTCTTCGATCTGTGCACGAATCTGCTTAACACGGCCCGCGATAGCGTCTGCATCGCCAGCACCGTCAACAATAGTCGTTGCTTCTTTGGTCATGGTGATGCGCTTGGCTGTACCCAGGTGCTCCAGAGTAGCCGTCTCAAGATCAAGACCCACTTCTTCAGAAATCACAGTACCGCCGGTCAAAATGGCGATATCTTCCAGCATGGCCTTGCGACGGTCGCCGAAACCAGGTGCTTTACAGGCTGAAACCTTGACGATACCACGCAGGTTGTTGACCACCAGTGTAGCCAGCGCTTCACCTTCAACATCTTCCGCGACGATCATCAATGGCTTGCCCGCTTTGGCAACATTTTCCAGCAGCGGCAGCAGCTCACGAATATTAGAGATCTTCTTGTCGACCAAAAGAATGAATGGGCTGTCCTGCTCGGCGCTCATGCTCTCCTGGTTGTTGATGAAGTATGGCGACAGGTAACCACGATCGAACTGCATACCTTCAACGATATCCAGTTCGTTTTCCAGGCCTGAGCCCTCTTCAACAGTAATCACACCTTCTTTACCAACCTTGTCCATCGCTTCAGCAATAATGTCACCGATTTGCGAATCGCTGTTAGCAGAGATCGTGCCGACCTGAGCCACTTCTTTTGACTCAGAGCATGGCTTGGCCAGTGCAGCGATCTCAGCAGTCGCGGCGATAACCGCTTTGTCGATACCGCGCTTCAGGTCCATAGGATTCATACCGGCAGCCACTGACTTGAGGCCTTCAGTGATAATCGCCTGGGCCAGAACAGTTGCTGTGGTGGTGCCGTCACCGGCATCGTCAGATGCTTTTGAGGCCACTTCCTTGACCATCTGAGCACCCATATTTTCAAATTTATCGCTGAGCTCAATTTCTTTGGCAACAGAAACACCATCTTTGGTGACAGTTGGTGCGCCGAAAGACTTGTCCAGAACGACGTTGCGGCCTTTAGGGCCGAGGGTTACTTTTACAGCGTTGGCGAGGATATTTACACCTTCCAACATACCTTGGCGAGCACTGCTGCCAAACTTCACTTCTTTAGCTGACATGTTTATTTCCTTTCATAAATCGGGTTAACACAAAAATTTCGGGTCTCGGTCATCTGCCGAGCACAGCTCTATCGAACAATCGGCTTATTCAATAACAGCTTTAATATCGGTCTCGCTGAGAATAATCAGCTCTTCACCGTCGACTTCAATGGTGTCCTGTCCGGCATACTTACCAAACACAACCTTATCACCCACCTTCACATCAACCGCGCGCACGTCACCGTTGTCAAGAATGCGGCCACTGCCAACGGCAACGACTTCACCCTGATTGGGCTTTTCCTGCGCGGAACCTGGCAGCAGAATACCGCCAGCGGTTTTTGCTTCTTCTTCCTCGCGACGAACGATCACTCGGTCGTGTAATGGACGAATTTTCATACTTTGTCTCTCCAATTAATCTTCAGTGTTTAATCTTGTGTGTTTAAACTTGGGGGTTCAAACTTTCCAGTACTTGCGGAATCCCGCAGCTGGTGATCATATGGTGGCTGTGGATTTCTTTTTCAAGGCATGCCAGCAAAAATAATTCAATCGATTACTTTTCATCCCAGGACTCGCCGTCGATAAAATCCCCCCCGACAGAATCACCACGCCCTGCCGACCGACCAAACCCGCGGCTCTGCATCTGGGCATCGACCACCACCATGCGACTGAGCACACCCTTGACCACCGCTCTGCGAACCAACGGAATCAGGCCAGCAAAGCCAATCGCGTCGGTGACAAAGCCCGGGGTCAACAGCAGAGCACCGGATACTGCGAGAATAATACCCTCGGCGATCTCCTGGGCAGGCAACTGGCCCTCTTCAAACTTGCGGCGACCGCGCCACAGGGTATCGAAGCCCTGCTCGCGCAACAGCGTCACCCCAATAAACGCCGTCAGCAGCACCAGACCGATAGTGGCCAAAGCACCGATATGGGTGCCGACAGTAATCAGCAGCCACATCTCCAGCACTGGCATAATGACAAATAATAAAAATACAAAGCGCACAGCGATTGCCCCTGTTGGTCTGAGTTGTCGGTCCGAACTGTTTGCCCGGGTTAAGCATTACATTGGGGTTGTTTACTCTATTTCAACGGTGCAGCGAATAGCGTAGTCTTATGCTGTGGAAAACAAGTCGCTAAACAACTATGCCGAGCATTCCAGTCGCGAGCAGAGAATCTTCAGTGCACTGGCAGCGGTTCCCGAAGGCACGGTGGTGACCTACGGTCAGCTTGCCGAACTCGCTGGGCTGGCGCGGGCGGCGCGGCTGGTGGGGCGCACCCTGAGCAACTTGCCCCGCGACACCCAATTGCCCTGGCACCGGGTGATAAACGCCGCCGGCAAGTTAAGTCTCGACCCCGACACGGACAGCGGAAAATATCAGCGCGCGCGACTGCAGGAGGAAGGAGTGGTTGTCAGCAACGGCCGCATCAGCCTGGCGCAATTTCGCTGGCGTCCCTGAACAAGAGCAGCGGCGAACTGCATGGCCAGGCAGACGGGCAGACAGTGCAATCGACATCAGAAAAATAACACAAGAGCAAAAACATGACCCAAACCAGCATTACACAGGCCCTGCTCAATCGTCGCATGCTGATCTGCATTTTCACCGGTTTTGCCTCCGGCTTACCACTCTATCTCTTGATCTCGCTGGTTCCCGCCTGGCTGCGGTCTGAGGGTGTGGGGCTTAAAGAAATCGGCTTTTTCGCCCTTATCGGACTGCCCTACACCTGGAAATTTATCTGGTCTCCGCTGCTCGATCGCTACCATTTCAGACTGCCCGGACTGACTCGTCAGCAAACCGGCTTGCGCCGCAGCTGGATGCTCTCGAGCCAGATTGCGCTGCTGATAGCCATTGCCGCACTGGGCTTTTTTAACCCCGCCACGCAGATCTGGAACATCGCCTGGCTGTGTCTGCTGATCGCGTTTTTAAGCGCCACTCAGGATATTGTGCTCGATGCCTACCGGCGTCAGATTCTGTCCGACCACGAGCTGGGTCTGGGCAATTCGATTCATGTTAACGCCTATCGAATTGCCGGCCTCGTGCCGGGCTCGCTGTCGCTGATTCTTGCCGACAGCCTGCCCTGGCAAATCGTATTCGCGGTCACCGCCGCCTTTATGTTGCTGGGAATCGGCCTGACCCTGAGCATTGATGAGCCGAAAACCGAAGCACGCCACCCCACCACGCTGAATCAAGCCGTAGTGGAGCCGTTTAAAGAATTCTTTTCCCGGAAGGGTGTGTGCCAGGCCTGCCTGATACTCAGTTTTATGCTGCTATACAAACTTGGCGACAGCATGGCCACCGCACTGGCGACACCGTTTTATCTGGATATGGGTTACAGCAAAACCGAGATCGGTCTGGTAGCCAAACATGCAGCGCTGTGGCCAATGATTATTGGCGGCATACTCGGCGGCCTGTTGATGCTCAAGACTGGTATTAACCGCGCACTGTGGTTATTTGGAGTAGTGCAGATTGTTTCGATCCTTGGCTTTGCCGTGCTCGCAAGAGTTGGCGAAGGGTTGTGGTTGTTAGGACTGGTTATCAGCTTTGAGTATCTCGGTGTCGGTCTCGGCACGGCGGCCTTTGTCGCCTTTATGGCGCGCTCTACGCACCCGGCCTTTGCCGCCACGCAACTGGCACTGTTTACCGCCCTCACCGCCGTGCCACGCACCGTGGCCAGCTCGGTGACCGGGATTATTGTCGAAGGCACAGGCTGGGAAAACTTCTTCTATCTTTGCACCCTGCTGGCTGTTCCGGGGATGCTGCTGCTGTTTAAAGTCGCACCTTGGAATGGTGAGAGCAAGCCCGCTTAACTCATCAAAACCGCCAGCGCGATCAACACCAGCCAACCGGTCATCGATCGTCTGAACAGCGCCACCACCTCGGCAACCTGTTGCAATGCCGCCGTGTCACTGTGCGCTTGCGGATCAGTTTCAGGCGTTTCAGCTTGACTGTTGTGAGGCGTATTGAGTGCACCCAGCACACAGCGGCGCAACAGATCAGCCGTCGACGTCTGGGTACAGAAAAGCACCTGATTAAGCTCGCCGGTCGCACGAGAGAAGTCACCCATCAGCCCCAGAGTCAGAGCCAGAGCCCGAGCTGGCAACCACTCCAGATACCAGAGCAGTTGATTCGCGCTTTGGTATGCGGTCTTATCTGAACTCTCCTCTACAACACCATCTACAACCCCATCTACAACCCCATCTATGGCCTCATCTGCGCGCTTATCAGAATCCGCATGGAATTCCAAATTAGCGATATCATCAGCAATCAACCCGTCAGGCTGGCCCGCCTGTTTAGCCGCTGCTTCCGAATTGTCCCCATCGAGTTGCATATCGCCATGCAGTGCCAACAGCCGATAGGCCAGAGCGACTGGCGCGCCGAGAAAAAAGAACCAAAACACTGCGGCAAAGGTGCGCTCAAACAATCGGTAGGGCAGCGTGGCAGTCAACTCATGAAACAACCCTGCGGCATCCTCGACAGAACTCCCGCGGTGACCAATATTAAACACCGCCGCATCGTGAAACGCAGCTTGCAGGTCGCTGCGCTCAATATCCGATTCCAGAGTATCGATCTGCTTGCGCAGATCACCGCGCCCAAAACTGTAGAGCAACACCGCCAGTTCCAACAAAACCACCAGCACACCGTCAGCGAGAGACCAGATCACCAGTTGCACTGCAGCCGCTGGCACCAACACAAAGAGCAGCGTCTTGAACATCGAATTTTGGTTCAGTGCAGAAATCCGCGAGAGCGCTGCATACCATTTTCGCAACCACAGATCGCGCTGAATAAACGCCAGCTGGCCACTGCTTTCCAGCGCCACCACTGCGATTAGAACAATTAGAAAATGCATTGTTTACTCTCTGTTAACTGTTAACGTACAAGCAAGTTTTTATAGCGCGCCCAATCAAAGGCCGCGCCGGGATCGGTTTTGCGTCCCGGAGCAATATCACTGTGGCCAACAATACGTTCACGGGTCAGTCGCGAATGGGTCTGCAGAAGCAGCCCAGTCACCTCGGCCAATATCTGATATTGGACGTCAGTGTAAGGAATATGATCAGCACCTTCCATTTCAATGCCAATGGAAAAGTCATTACAGTTTTTGCGACCCTCGAATTGCGACACCCCGGCATGCCAGGCGCGCTGATCAAAGCCAGCAAACTGGGTGATTGCACCGAGGCGATCGATCAACAGGTGCGATGAGACCTTGAGATCACAGATACCGGCAAAATACTCATCGTCATCCGGGTTCAGACAATTGCTAAAAAACTGACCGATATAACCGCCGCCAAACCGATTGGGCGGCAGGCTGATATTGTGAATCACCAGCAAACTAATGTCGTCCGCGTCCGGACGCAGATCAACATTGGGTGATGGCATTTGAGTGGCAGAATTTAACCAGCCGTTTTTTATATGCATAGAACTGTCTTTAGGTGCTAAGAAAGCACGATAAAAAGTACCATCAAAGGCACTATCAAAGGCACCATCAAAGGCACCATCAAAAGTACGATAAAAAGTGCCGGCTAGCTGGCGATGGGCAATCCTTTGATCTGCATAATCGCCTCTTTGATTGCTTTGTCGAACAGGTGGGAGTTATCCAGCACCGTCACCGACCCATTCAAAAGATCCACAGCCAAACGTGCCCGATCGCGCGCGGCAATCAACTTGCCCTGATTGTCGACAAACACATATTTCCACGCCGGCCCCACAATGCCCGCCAACCTGCCGCGCTTGTGAGCCTTTATATCACCGCCCAACTCAATCCAGCAACCTTTTTGCAATGCCCCGAGGCAGCGCTGACCGAGGCTGTCGACGGACTCGGAATCGCTGACCGCGCGGGAAATATTTTTGCCCGGCAACTCGGTTTTAACAGCCGACATCAACACTCGCTTAATCTCACCCACCAGCTGATCCTCGGCCTGGGTCAGTGATCGACCCTTATCAGCCAGCTTTTTGGCCCAATGCTTTGCTCTCGGGGTCAGCCGGGTAACCTTTGCCGATGAATATGACTCTGGCGAAGATGCGATGCCGAGCGCCTCAGAAAGCTGTTCGATCTGCAAACTGCGCTGGGCAATATCAGTAGAGATATGGCCGAGGCGCGCATCGATATGCTTGATCAGTTCGTGACGATACTTTAGATCTTGATCCGACAGCGGGCGGTTGGCGAGATAGAGCAGATTGTCCAGCAACTTAAGCCCCACCTGCCAGTCGGCGCCGGATTCGCCATTGCGCTGATGCGCCATATGCAGCACCACACACCAGCTGCGCTGAACAAAATCGATCACCGCCTGTGGGTGCTCCCTGCCGACCATACGCTTGCTAATTTCCTCTTCCACCCGAGTCCGCGCCCAGTTGATTTTTTCCTGCGCTGCAACTCGTTCGACTTCTTTTTCCTCGGCCATCGCGGTCATCCGGCGGTCGCGGTCGAGCAGGCTCATAAATTCACTAAAAATCTGCGGCAGTCTCTGCTCATCAAAGGAATCGTCGAGCATGGTCTCGGACATCTTAACCATCTGCTGATAAATTTTATTGTCTTCACAATCACCCTGCTCAAGGCCAATCGCGTATTTCGCAATCTCATTAAACAGTCGTCTTATCGGGTGATTTTCCTGCTCCAGAATCAGCGGTTTTTTGAGCGCCATTTTAAGCATTGGAATCTCACAGCGATTGATCACCTGCTGCATCTCCGGCGCCACCACCATGGATTGGCCAAAGCTGGAAAAAATATTCTCCACCACCTGAAACACCGTGGCGTCATTGCGGTGCAGGCGACTGCCCCGCTTACCCTTCTCAAGCTGTTTAATCGCCGCCGCCAGATCGCGGGTAATCTGACCATTGCTGGCCAGCTCAGTACTGTGGGCAATCAGATCATTAACCTGCTTGTTAATCTCGGCAAATAGCTGCGGCTTGGCCATACAGGGCACGCGCGTCTGGTTTGGGTTTGGGTTTGAGTTTGAGTTTGAGTGTGAGTTCAGATTTGAGTTTGAGTGTGGACTGGCCTGGCTGTTGGCGTCCCCGGGCGCCTGGCTCTGCTGCTGGCCATCATTCGCATCGGCATCGATCTGGGCATTTTCCAACATCGAATTAATCCGCGCCAACAGCTCAGTCTGGATGCGGGTGTTGGTAATAAGCGGCTGGTCTGTGTAAACCTCCCGCTGCTCCTCCACCCGGTGACCCGCGACCGGCTGTTCAAATTGGGGAGTTGGCTCTTGGTTAGGGTCCTGATTGCGCTTCTGATTACGTTCTTGTGGCAGCGCTTGTTTTGGATCTGGTTGCAATGCTGTTAGTGGCTCTGCCGATAATGCCTGCGGCCGATCAGACGATGTGTTTGACACCTGCGGCGCAGGCTCGGTTGACTGATCGGTGGTTGGACTGGGCTCTGCCGGCAGGTAATCTTCCAGCAGCTCACAACCGGCCTCTTCAAGCTGATCAATAGCGAGATTAAGCATCTGCCCGTAGGGTTTATCAAAACAGATTTGAGCAAAGGCTCTGACCAGTTCCAGCTGCACTTCCACGGCGATCAGATCGCCGTCCAGTGAACCGACAAAGGCCTCCAACAGAGCGTCGGGGAACAGCGGCAGCGGGCTGGGCAGGCTGTTTTGGCCAAGCAGTGTCTTCAAGCGGCCCTCAAGTTCATAGAGCTCACCTCGCAGCTGCTCGCGCGCGCGGCTGGAAAAATTGTCCAACGCAATCATCACCTCGAGGTCTTCATGCTCAAGCAGTTTGAAATGATCGCCGGCACGGCGGCGAGAGGCGGTTCTGGAGGTAGCTGGGGGTTTGTTATCACGGGACGCTGGCGGCTCTGCAACAGCCATGGGCTCTGCAAGCATTTCAAAGCCGCGCGCGATGCTGTTGAGGGTTTCCATTTCAATATCGAGGTGTTGTTTTTTTAATAAACGCACAGTATCAAAATAGAGGGTTTGCAGGCGGTTGCTTCCGGCTTCTGCGGCGAGATCGGTGAGCTGTTTGGCGCAGGCGGGATGAAATTTTTTAAAGGCATCGACAAGATGTTGCTGACAGAGCTGCCCCAACGATTCCACAAGCTGTTGTTTTTCGAAACCCGGTCGGTCGCTCATCTAATCTGCCATCCTTAATGGCGAGATACTTTTATCAACACTATCTAGTTTGACTGCCCAGTTTGGGTCGCGTCAGTTTGGTTCGCGATTGAACAAATAATCCCGTTAATTATGGTCGGTTTTAGATTAAATCACCGAAAAATTTCAATCCAAAACTGGCCCGGCGCTTCAGCCCGACACCACCATTGCTGCTATAATCCTGCGCTTTGATTATCCCAATCGGTAAGAGATGCCCATGTCAGACTCAGACAACCTGCAAGCCAACTCTGTCGTGCTTCCCCCATCGACTGCAGCGGATGTTCCGCATGCGGTAGAGCGTGCACTGAATGAAGACATCGGCAGCGGCGATATCACCGCGCAGTTAATTCCCCGCCAGCAGCGTGGCAAGGCGGTGGTGATCTGTCGCGAAGAGGCCGTAATCTGCGGACGCCCTTGGGTGGATGAAGTGTTTCGTCAGTTGGACAAGCGCTCTGGCCTAAGCACCGAAAGCGGCGACGACAACGGGCGCACCCGGATCGAATGGCATGTTGATGAGGGTGACCGAGTCAACCCGGACCAGCCGCTGTTTACCCTGACCGGCAACACCCGTGTGCTGTTAACCGGTGAGCGCGCGGCGCTTAACTTTTTGCAAACACTGTCTGCCACCGCAACCAGCGCACGGCTGTATGCCGAAACCTGTGCAGACAGCAGGATAACCATACTCGATACCCGAAAAACCATCCCTGGCCTGCGTCTGGCGCAGAAATATGCAGTGACAGTGGGCGGCTGTGACAACCATCGCGTCGGCCTCTACGATGCCTTTTTAATCAAGGAGAACCACATTGCCGCCTGCGGCAGCATTGCCAATGCCATCACCGCAGCCCGCAAGATTTCGTCCGACACAAAAGTTGAAGTGGAAGTGGAAAGCCTCGATGAACTGCAACAGGCACTGGCTGCTAAAGCCGATGTGGTGATGCTGGATAATTTTTCCCCCGCCGATATTGAGGCACTGGCCTCAATGGAATTGGGAGAGACCAAAATTGAAGTCTCGGGTGATATTACCGAAGAGAAGCTGAAAGCTTATAGTCACTCCAGAGTCGACTTTATTTCATCGGGAAGTCTAACCAAGCATATTCGCGCAGTGGATTTATCGATGCGATTGGTCGATTAGGGTTTACTCGGCGGATATAAAAAAAGGCTCTCACCTATCCGATCGCGGTGGTAGTGGTGGCGGTGATTGTGACCGCGGTGCTGCTGATCAAAGTGGTGCCAGTGTTTGCCGAAACCTTCAGTAGCTTTGGCGCCGATTTGCCGGCGTTTACGCTGTTTGTGTTGGGCTTGTCGGAGGCATTGCAGGAATCATGGGTCACTCTATTGGTCTGTATTGGCGCGGCTTTTTATGGCTTTAAAGAGGCGCGCTTTGCCCGAACCCTCTCAACTACCTTTTCTGCGGATGTGCCGATTGTCGATGCGCTTGAATCAGTGGCTGGCGCGGCCGGCAATGCGCTGTATCGCGATGCCATCTTGAAGGTGCGCGATGATGTCACCACCGGGGTGCAACTGCACGCAGCGATCAAGACACGAAAGATGTTCCCGATTTTGCTGCAACAGATGACTGCGATTGGTGAGGAGTCGGGCGCGCTGGATGATATGCTGGAGAAGGCGGCGATTCACTATGAGGAGCTGGTCGATAACTCTGTTGATAATCTCACCAGTCTGCTGGAGCCATTGATTATGTCGGTGCTCGGGGTGTTAGTCGGCGGCCTGCTGATCGCGATGTATCTGCCGATATTCCAGTTGGGTAATGTGGTTTAATAGAGCGCTGAAATGCGTTGATCAAATGGCTGCAACGGTTGTGCGGCAGCCGCTCAGAAAAATAATTTTCACCGGACATTAATTATGTTTTTCGAGACTTCTTTGTCATCTTTTGCCCTGGCGCTGACCGCCCTGCCTCTGGGCCTGATCGTGGGCAGCTTTCTGAATGTGGTGATTCTGCGTTTTCCCGAACAACTCAAAACGCGCTGGCGACATGAGTCGCAGGATTTTCTCGGCCTGCCCGCTGATTCCTCGGAGCCGCTATCTCTCGCTACTCCGGCTTCGCGCTGTCCATCGTGCGGCGAGAGCATCAAGCCGTGGCACAATATCCCGGTGATCAGCTATGTATTTTTGCGCGGCAAGTGTCACGCCTGTTCACGTGCTATTTCGATTCAATATCCGCTGGTCGAATTGCTGAGCGGGCTGGTGACGAGTTTTATTGTCTATCAGTTTGGGCTGTCGCTGATGGCGGCGTACTGTTTAATATTCAGCTGGGTGTTGATTGCTCTGACCGGTATTGATTATCGCGAGCAAATACTGCCTGATCAGATTACCTTGCCGCTGCTATGGCTGGGGCTGTTTGCCAATCTCAATGCGACCTTTGTGCCGCTCAACGATGCAGTGATCGGCGCACTCGCCGGTTACCTGTCACTGTGGATTGTGTTCTGGTTATTCAAGCTGATTACCGGCAAGGAAGGTATGGGCTACGGCGATTTTAAGCTGCTCGCCGCGCTGGGTGCCTGGATGGGCTGGCATATGTTGCCGCTGATTATTATTCTGTCGACCTTTGCCGGCGCGCTGGTGGGTGTCGTCGGGTTGCTTCTCAAGACCAGAGACAAGCAGGTGCCAATGGCATTTGGGCCGTTCTTGGCAATAGCGGGTTGGATTGCCTTAATCTGGGGTGATACTATTCTCGCCTCCTATTTAGGTGCCTTTGGACTCTAGATCAGGCTGCGCTGAGCGGCCTTCGAGCCGTCGCACTTAATCATTCATCAGCGGCCCTGGCATGTTATCTTGACTGATCACTCCCCTTCTTCAAAACCTTTCGTTGTCGGTTTGACCGGCGGTATCGGCAGCGGTAAAAGCACCGTTGCCGAGGCTTTCCGGCAGCTGGGTATCGTTACGGTTGATACCGATCAGGCCTCGCGCAAGGTCGTTGAACCGGGCATGCCAGCGCTGACTGAGATCAGTGCGCACTTTGGCGCTGATATTCTGCAAGCGGATGGCAACCTCGATCGCGCCGCACTGCGGCAAATTATTTTTTCGGACCCACAACAAAAGCAGTGGCTTGAGTCGCTGTTGCACCCATTGATTCGCAAATGGATCGCGCAGCAGTTAGGCGCGGCGCAAAGCCCCTATGTGATTCTCGAATCACCCCTTTTGTTTGAAACTGATCAGGTGCAATTGGTCGATACCACCGTGCTTGTCGATGTGCCAGTTGAGCTGCAAATAAAGCGTGCCTGTGCTCGGGACAATAATCCGGTGGAACAGATCCAGAGTATTATTGATGCGCAGTTGCCACGAGATATCAAACGCGCCCGCGCAGACCGTATACTGGATAATTCACTGCCATTGGAGACATTGAGCGAGCGAGTTGCAACGCTGCATAGGGAGCTTTTAAAATTAATCCATTCCACAAATTGAGCGCCACCCGATGAGCCCGACAACTTTAAGCTGCCCAACCTGTAAAACGACTCTGGAGTGGAGCGATAAATTTCCGTTTCGTCCATTTTGCAGCAAGCGCTGTCAACAAATCGATTTTGGTGGCTGGGCGCGCGAGGATTTTGCCATTAAGGGCGCTGCGCTGGTCGATCCTGAGATGCTGGACTCTGAGCAGCTATCCAAAGAGTTACTCGACGCAGGCTTGATCGATCCGGATTTGCTCGAGTCCTAGTCAGCTATTTTATTGGTCGACATCATTTGAGGGTTTAAGCCCTGCTCAGCAAGGCGCTCAAGGATCGGTTGATTGGCTGCCGGAAAATCCAGGTCCTGATCTGCTGACCGTGCCGTTAAACTGTGCAAGTCAACCCAGCGACACTGCTGTCCCTCTTTGCCATGGGCATTGCCGCTAAAGCCATCGACTTGCCAGATATCCAACACAACTTTTTTGTCGCCGTAATCGTGGTCGACGCGCATATAGGGTTGCGCATGCGTGACCTGAATATCGATCTCTTCAAATAGCTCTCGCGTCAGCGCCTGTTCGGGGTTTTCACTGGCTTCGAGTTTGCCGCCGGGAAATTCCCAGAGGCCGCCCTGATGCAGATGATCGGGGCGACGGGTAATAAAAATGCGTTGCTCCGGACCGACAATAATGGCTGCGACCACCTGAATTACTTTCACCGCGGCATCCTCAACAACATAATCCGCGCACGTTTAGGTGCGGTATTCAGCATTGATGCGGACATATTCGTAGGTCAGGTCGGTGGTCCAGACGGTTTCGCTGGTGTTGCCGCGATTGAGTGAAATGCTGATGCTGATCTCTTCCGGTGCCATGGCCTGTGCGCCCGCCGCTTCACTGTAACTGGCGGCGCGACCACCGCGCTCAACGATCAAGACCTCATTGAGACTTATCGAGACCTTGCTGACATCGAGATTGTCGACACCGGCGCGGCCGACGGCGGCAAGAATACGGCCCCAGTTGGCGTCGGAGGCCGCCAGTGCGGTTTTAACCAGCGGCGATTCGGCGACGGTGTAGGCAACTTTCAGGGCTTCCTCGGAGTTCACTGCGCTGTCGACTACCACCGAGACAAACTTGGTGGCTCCTTCGCCATCCCGAATGATGGCCTGAGCCAGCTCAATAAACACCTTCTCGAGTTGGCTGACAAATTCCTCAAAATTGCTTTCGTCGATCACCACAGTGCTGGCACCGGTCGCGACCAATACGATCGAATCATTGGTCGAGGTGTCGCTGTCGACGGTGATGCGATTAAAGGATTTATTGGTAACCAGGCGCAGGGCGCGGTGCAATAATTCGCTATCAACCTGTGCGTCAGTGGCGACAAACCCGAGCATGGTGGCCATATTGGGCTTGATCATGCCTGAGCCTTTGCTGATCCCGGTGATGGTTACAACCTTGGGCTCAGTTCCAATCGGCTGGTATTGCAGGCTGGCGCCCTTGGCACAGGTGTCGGTGGTGAGGATGCCGTCGGCGGCATCGGCCCAGCCCTCTTCAGCCAGTGCATCAACGGCGGCGGGCAGTGCCGCGAGTAATTTTTCTATTGGCAGTGGTTCACCAATGACGCCGGTGGAAAATGGCAGCACCTGTTGAGGTGAGACGCCTTGTCGCTCGGCCAGTGCCTGACAGCTACGCTGAGCATCGACAAGACCCTGTTCACCGGTTCCGGCATTGGCGTTGCCGGTGTTGACCAACAGGTAACGCGGCACATCAGTGCTGAGGTGCTGCCTGCAGACCACAACCGGTGCGGCACAAAACGCATTCTGAGTAAACAGTGCGGCTACGCTTGCCTGGGGCTGAATTTGCATGAGCACCAGATCTTTGCGCCCCGGGGTTTTAATCCCGGCGCTGGTGGTGCCGAGTGCAAACCCGGCGACCGGGTGCATCTTTGGAAAGGGTTTGTTGCCTGTGGCCATCTCGTTTCCTGATCCTGATTACTGAACCTGCCAGCGATTAAATTTTACCGTGGCACTGTTTATATTTTTTACCTGAGCCACAGGGACAGCTGTCATTGCGCCCAACTTTTGGGCCCTGACGCAACATTGGTTGCTGCGCACCTGTCTCTCCACCTCTATCCGCACCTTGCTGCTGGGCCTGCTCATCACTGAGGCTGGCGCTCTGGGCGTGTTGATATTCGCGACCTTCCTGCTCTTTGCGGCGCTGCTGTTCAAGTTTGCGCATGTCCTCTTCACTGGCGATCTGTATATGGCTGAGGAAACGCACGGTTTCAAATTTAATGTCCTCTAGCAACTGTTCAAACATGGCGAACGATTCGCGTTTGTACTCCTGCTTGGGGTTTTTCTGGGCGTAGGCGCGCAGGCCAATGCCCTGACGCAGCTGGTCCATATTGGCAAGGTGATCTTTCCATTGATTGTCGAGTACCTGGAGCATAATTTGACGTTCGACATCGCGCATCTGCACGCCGACATCGGCATAGCGGGTCTGGTAATTCTCTTCGATCAACTCAGCGGCACGGGCGCGCAGCGATTCTTCATCGAGACGACTGTCCTCTTCGAGCCACTGACCAATCGGCAGCTGCACAGCAAAGTCATTGGCCAGGGCTTTTTCCAGACCTTCGATATCCCACTGCTCTTCAAGACTCTGCGGCGGAATAAAGCTGTCGACAACACGGTTGACTACATCTTCGCGGACATTGGTTATGATTTCGGAGATATCACCGTCTTCGAGCAGGTCGTTGCGCTGCTGATAGATCACCTGACGCTGATCGTTGGCGACATCGTCGTACTCCAGCAGGTGTTTGCGAATATCGAAGTTGCGCCCTTCGACCTTGCGCTGAGCTTTGACGATGGCGTTGGTCACCATGCGGTGTTCGATCGATTCGCCGTGTTCCATACCCATTGAGCGCATCATGTTTTTCATCCGGTCGGAGGCAAACAGACGCATCAATGGATCTTCCAATGACAGGTAGAAGCGCGACACACCCGGATCACCCTGGCGGCCTGAACGCCCGCGCAGCTGGTTGTCGATGCGACGTGATTCATGACGTTCGGTGGCGACAATATGCAGACCGCCAGCTTCTAACACAGTCGTGTGACGTTGTTCCCAGTCGGCTCTGAGCTCTGCAATCTGCTCATCGCTGGCCTCGTCACCGAGCTCTTTGATTTCCGCGTCGAGGTTGCCGCCAAGAACAATATCGGTACCGCGACCGGCCATATTAGTAGCGATGGTCACCGCGCCGGGCCGCCCGGCTTCAACAATGATGTTCGCTTCGCGCTCGTGTTGCTTGGCATTCAACACGTTGTGTTTAACACCGGCTTTGGTGAGCATATTCGAGAGCAGTTCTGAGGTCTCGACCGAGGCGGTTCCGACCAGCACTGGTGCACCCTTTTCAGTGATCTCAGCGATATCTTCGATCACGGCTTCAAATTTTTCTTCCTGAGTCAAAAACACCAGGTCGTTGAGATCCTTGCGCTTGACCTCGACATTGGTCGGGATAACCATCACCTGAAGACCGTAGATCTGCTGAAATTCGTAGGCTTCGGTGTCAGCCGTGCCGGTCATACCGGCGAGCTTGCGGTAGAGGCGGAAATAATTCTGGAAGGTGGTGGAAGCCAGGGTCTGGCTCTCCTGCTGAATGGTCAGCCCCTCTTTGGCTTCAATCGCCTGATGGAGACCTTCAGAGAGACGTCGACCCGGCATCGTGCGGCCGGTATGTTCGTCAATCAGAACCGCCTGACCATCCTGAAGGATATATTCCACATCACACTGGAACAGATGCTGGGCGCGCAGTGCCGAGTGCACGTGATGCAGCAGCCCGAGGTTAGTTGCCTGATAAAGGCTATCATCCGGCGCAAGCAAACCCTCACTTATTAAAATATCTTCTACCTTCTGGAAGCCCTCTTCGGTGAGCTCGACGCCACGAGTTTTCTCGTCGACAATAAAATCTCCCGGCTCCTCTTCCGTTCCTGCGCTGAGTTTAAGGGTGAGGGCGTTGACGCTGCGATAGAGTTCAGAGCTGTCTTGGGCAGCACCCGAAATAATCAGTGGGGTTCGCGCTTCATCAATAAGGATGGAGTCAACCTCGTCAACGATAGCAAAGCTGAGTCCACGCTGAGACTTGTCCTCAAGTCGGAGAGCCATGTTGTCGCGCAAGTAGTCGAAGCCAAATTCATTGTTGGTGCCGTAGGTAATATCCGCAGCATAGGCTTCACGTCGGCTACAGGGCCGCAGGTTGGCGTCGCCGCTATCCATCACAAATGAATTGGCACTCTCGGGTCCCTGATAGGACTGAATCACACCGACAGAGAGACCAAGCGCCTGATACAGCGGGGCCATCCACTGGGCATCGCGGCGCGCCAAATAGTCATTGACGGTAATCACATGCACACCCTCAGCGGGCAGTGCATTGAGGTAGGCGGCGAGTGTTGCGACCAGAGTTTTACCTTCACCTGTGCGCATCTCGGCAATTTTGCCCTGATGCAAAGTGATACCACCGATCATCTGCACGTCGAAATGGCGCATACCCATCACCCGGCGAGCGGTTTCACGCACCAGAGCAAAGGCTTCGGGCAGCAGTTGATCGAGGGTCTTACCGGCTTCGAGTTGCTCGCGCAGCTGCACGGTCTGCGCTTTGAGATCGGCGTCGTTAAGTTCGCCGAGCGCGGCCTCCAGCAGATTGATTTTATCGACGGTTTTACGCATTTTGCGTATTTCCCGGTCATTCTTGCTACCGAACATTTTCTTGAAAATATTAGCGAACATACTCTTTTTCCATCTACAGATAACAGGGTATTCAGGGTGCTTTGGCAACCAACAGTGCAACCATTCCAAACACAATAGGCTTAGACCGAGTGCACAGCGGATTCAAGTCTCGCTGACCAGGTCTGAGCGATTTCGCGGTGGGAAATTAGCGGTTGGTTTTGTGAATATAGCTTGCAGGGTCGACCGTGCGGCCGTTTTTGTACACTTCAAAGTGCACATGGGGACCAGTGGAGCGGCCGGAACTACCCATGAGGGCGATCTGCTGGCCTTTTTTGACGATGCTGCCAAGCGTGACAAGATTTTTATCGTTGTGCGCATAGCGGGTGACATAGCCATCACCGTGGTTGATCTCAACCATTTTGCCGTAACCGCTGCGCTTGCCCGACCAGGTGACTACACCAGACGCGACCGCAACGATCTCCGAACCTTTCTTGCCAGCAAAATCCACTCCAGCATGCCAGCGCTGATCACCGTCGAACGGATCAGCACGCATACCGTAACGGGAGGACATCCAGCCTTTGTTAATCGGTGTGCCGGCAACTGTCTGTTCTCGCTTGAGCCTGTTGTCGGACATCATGGAAGTGAGAACCTGCAGCTGTGCTGAACGGTTGTCCAGTCGACGATCGAGACGATCAAACAGGCTGCTCAGTTCGCGTTGCATAGCCAGTGAGTCTGTCGTCTCCACGGCCGATGATCCCTTTGGGCCACCCACACCGGGTGCGTCGGAGAAATCGAATTCACCGTCGTCAAGGCGGGCAATCTGGGTCAGGCGTTCACCGAGCGCATCGAGGCGAATCAGACGGGCACGCATTTCGGCCAGTTTAACCGTCATCGCCGTCAGGGTTTCCGCAGCTTGAGCACGACCTTGATCAACTTCTTGCTGCTGCTGAACCAGTTCATGCTGCATCTGATTGACGGTGTTTTCAACCACCAGTTCCCAGCGACCATCAGCAATTTTGACCCCGAGCAAGGTGCCCGCAGCAACCGGAATACCCAACAATAAAACAGACAGCAGTCCTTTGGCCCAACTGTTGAGGCTCAGGGTGCGGACCTTTTCGGCCCCATTGCTGATAAGAATAATTTTCACTGTCTTCGTTACCGCTGGTTCACTTTTCCAGTTATTGTTTCCACTACAGGTTAATACTGTTTTAGCTTGCTTTCATATAGCTAATCGGCACATCTTCGGGATTGTCGATAAACGTCACCACTTCCCAGGCATCGGTGTCGGCGATCAGTGCTCGCAATGATGCATTATTAAGGGCGTGCCCCGACTTGTGTGCATTGAACTCTCCGATCAGGCTATTGCCGAGCAGATAGAGGTCACCAATGGCATCCAGAATTTTATGTTTCACAAATTCGTCCTGATAGCGCAGACCGTCTTCGTTCAAAATCTGGTTTTCATCGACGACGATGGCATTTTCAAAACTGCCTCCCCGGGCGAGACCAACCGAGCGCAGGTACTCAAATTCGTGCATAAAGCCAAAGGTACGTGCACGGCTGACTTCTTTGACAAAGGAGGTGGTAGAGAAATCAATGCTGGCATTGAGTTCCTGAGATTTAAACACTGGGTGATCAAACTCAATGGCGAAATTGATTTTGAATCCATTGAAGGGTTTAAAGCTGGCCACTTTGTCATCCTGTTGGATGGTGACGTCGCGGATAACGCGGATAAACTTTTTCGCTGCATCCTGCTCACAGATGCCAGCAGATTGCAGCAGAAACACAAAAGGTCCGGCGCTGCCATCCATAATTGGCACTTCGGCTGCCGAGACGTCGACAATCACATTGTCTATGCCGAGACCGGCAAATGCCGACAGCAGATGTTCTACGGTGGAGACTCGAACGTCGCCGTTCATAAGGGTTGTAGAGAGGGTCGTGTCGCCGACGTTTTCAGCCTTGGCAGCAATTTCAACCACAGGGTCAAGGTCGGTGCGACGAAAAACAATACCACTGTCCGGTTCAGCGGGGCGCAAGGTCAGATAGACCTTTTCGCCGGTGTGGAGACCCACGCCGGTCGCGCGTATCACGTTTTTTAACGTGCGCTGCTTAATCATTGCCGAACTCTCTCAACTAAAGCTCGGAATACTACCAGAGAAGCCCTCCATCACCAAGATTTTAAATCTGAGGCGAAGGTGACGGAGGGCTCCGTTTTAGCGGCTCTTCAATGGCTCTTTAACGACTTTTTTTTCAGTCTGCCTGCTTGCGCAGGAATGCCGGAACATCAAGATAATCGAGCTCGGTATCAACCTGCATATCGATCTTGCGCGCCGCCGACGTTACACCACCGGGACCCCGTCTGGAGATAGTGGGCTTTGCCAGTCCGGCGTAATCCACTTCACCCTGCGCGGTGCGTGGTGGATTATCAACCACAACACTCATGGGACCGCGTTTCTCGCCCTGCTCACTGAGGCCTGTTGCGACGACGGTAACGCGCAACTGGTCGGTGAGTTCGGGATCAAATACGCTACCGACGATCACCGTGGCATCTTCGTCAGAGAAGTCGCGAATCACATTGCCCACATCTTCAAATTCGCCCAGAGTCAGATCATAACCACTGGTGATATTGACCAGAATACCTTTGGCACCCTGCAGGTTGATGTCTTCAAGCAGCGGACACTTGATAGCACTCTCTGCAGCAACCAGAGCGCGATCTTCTCCGCTGGCTTCACCTGTACCCATCATCGCCATGCCCATTTCCGACATCACTGTGCGTACATCGGCAAAGTCGACGTTGATCAGGCCTTCGAGCAAGATCAGATCGGCAATGCCCTGGACCGCACCATAGAGCACATTGTTGGCCTGCTTGAAAGCGTTGAGTACCGTCATGTCCTTGCCGAGAACCTGAAGTAGCTTTTCGTTGGGGACAATAATCAGCGAGTCAACACGCTCTTTCAGCTGCTGGATACCCTGATTGGCGATTTCCATACGTTTGCGGCCTTCAAAGGCAAATGGACGGGTGACAACGCCGACGGTGAGAATCCCCATCTGCTTGGCCACTTCGGCAATCACTGGCGCGGCGCCTGTACCGGTGCCACCACCCATACCGGCAGTGATAAAGACCATGTCAGCGCCCTGGATGGCCTGAGAGATACGCTCTTTATCCTCCAGTGCGGCCTGACGGCCGATCTCCGGATTAGCGCCGGCACCCAAACCCTTGGTCAAGGTTCCACCCAGCTGCAAAACAGTTGCACTGGTCAGATCATTGAGCGACTGGGCATCGGTGTTGGCACAGATAAACTGCACACCGTCAATATTGCCTTCCATCATATGACGTACCGCGTTGCCACCGCCGCCACCAACTCCGATTACTTTGATATCTGCATTCTTTGGAATGCTCTCTACTAGTTCAAACATAGGTTTCCCCTTTTTGCGCCTCACAATTAAAAACAATAGCCATCAACATTGATGACCCTTACATTTCACCCTGGACCCAGGACTTAATCTTGCTAAACAGACTCGGTCTTGGCCCTTTACCTTTTTCACCATCACTCTGTCTGCGCTGAGCCTGAGCGCCAAAATGCAGCAGGCCGACACCTGTCGAGTAGATCGGATTGTTGACCACATCCGACAAACCCTTAACGTTAACCGGTGTACCAATGCGCACTGGCATATGGAAGATTTCCTCCGCCAGCTCGACCACACCTTCCATTTTTGATGAGCCGCCGGTGAGGACCACACCTGCCGCAATCAATTCTTCAAAGCCGCTGCGACGCAGTTCCGCCTGAATCAGCGTAAACAGCTCGTCATAACGTGGCTCAACCACCTCGGCGAGGGACTGGCGCGAGAGATCCCGCGCTTCCCGATCGCCAACACTGGGGACCTTGACGGTCTCTTCCGGACGCGCCAGCTTGGCCAGCGCACAGGCATATTTAATCTTCAGCTCCTCGGCATGAGGCGTTGGTGTACGCAGCGCCATTGCGATGTCGTTGGTCACCTGGTCACCGGCAATCGGTATGACGCCGGTGTAGCGAATAGCGCCTTCTGTGTAGATGGCGATATCTGAGGTACCGCCACCGATATCCACCAATGCGACGCCGAGCTGCTTTTCGTCTTCTGTTAGCACTGCCGAGCTGGACGCCAGTTGCTCGAGAATAATGTCCTCAACTTCAAGTCCACAGCGACGGATACATTTCTTAATGTTTTGTGCGGCATTAGCGGCACAGGTGACCAGATGCACTTTTGCCTCGAGGCGCACACCGGACATGCCGATTGGCTCGTGAACACCTTCCTGGTTGTCGATAATAAATTCCTGCGACAACACATGAAGGATCTCCTGATCTGCCGGTATGGCGACGGCGCGAGCCGCATCCAACACTCTGTCCACGTCTAGCTCTTGGACTTCTCGATCGCGAATAGCGACGATGCCATGGGAGTTGAGGCTGCGAATATGACTGCCGGCAATCCCCGCATAGACCGAGTGAATCGAGCAGCCGGCCATTAACTCAGCCTCTTCAATCGCCCGCTGAATCGAGTTGACGGTGGCTTCAATATTGACCACTACACCTTTCTTGAGACCGGATGAGGGGTAGCTGCCGGTGCCGATAATTTCGATCTCACCGCGTTCACCCACCGAGCCGACTATGGCGACGATTTTCGACGTGCCTATGTCGAGTCCGACGATCATGTTTTCTTCATTTCCACTAGCCATACTTTTACCTCGCAACTCGCTGCTATGCCTGAACAGGAGCCGTTGCTCTCACTTGAATGTTGTAAACCGGGTTGTATATTTTGCTATCCCACTTGCCCTGTCGCTGCACTGCCGCCACAGCACTATCTCGCCACGCTACTGCCAGTCCATTTGGGTAGCGCAGATCTACTCTGACGATATTTTTCACCTGCTGATTGAGACCGGCAGCCCAGACCAGATTAAAGCGACGAATCCTGTCACTGATCTGATCACGGCCGATAACCAGTTGCAGACCTGGAGCAGTGTCAATAAACCAGACGCCGACACTGTCACGACGCAGCTCGCTGATCTTAAGTCCAGTGGGCACCAGCAGTTCAGCCATCAGCTGATAATTTTTCATCATCTCTCGCGAAGTGCCGGTGTCGGCACGCAGCACAGGCAGAGCACTGAGTTGACTGTTGTTTTCGATCAGCAATTCTTCTCCGAGACGGTTGAGAAAGCCCTGCTCTCCCCAGCGTGCAATCGGCACCTCTTCAGTGACTTCAACTTTTAGAATTGATGGCCACTCGCGGCGCAGATTGACTTCGGCAACCCAGGGATGGGCGCGCAGCACCTTGGTGAGGCGGGCCAGGTCGATGCTTAAAAAGCCTCCATCCAGTTCACCGGCCACCAGATCGCTGATGTCAGTGGGCTGGAGAAACGTAAAGTCGCCACCGATCATGACATTGGTCAGGGGCTTATCAATCTGCTGGTAGAGCAGCGTGCCGCCGTAGCCGACAATTACCAACACCGCGACCAGCATAAGCCGCGCAATATGATTGGCGGCCGCGGTCATCATCGATTCGGAACCTTGGCTTTTTTGCGGCCGCTTGGCAGCGGGTTTGTAGCCACGAGACGATTTGTTGCGATTCAGCTCTGTTGCAGCCATTACAGCGCCCCCCGCAAGATGGTCTCGACCAGTTGATCAAAGCTCAATCCGGCCGCTTTCGCCGCCATGGGCACCAAACTGTGGCTGGTCATGCCAGGCACTGTGTTGACTTCGAGCAGCTGGAACTGGCCAGCGCGATCAACCATCACATCGACTCGCCCCCAGCCGCGACAGCCGACCGAGTCAAAGGCTTTCAGACACAGCGTCTGCAGCTCCTGCTCGCGGGACGCAGACAGCTCGCTGGGGCAGAGATACTGGGTCTGGTCGGAAAAATACTTGGCCTGGTAATCATAGAACTCGGCATTCGATTCAATGCGAATGGACGGCAATATCTGACCCTGCACGATGGCGACAGTGTATTCAGGACCTGGCAACAAAGGTTCGGCAATCACCGAGGTGTTATACCGAGACGCGTCCGCCCAGGCAGCCTGCAATTTTTCAGCGCTCTGAGCGCGGCTCATACCAATACTCGAGCCTTCAGCGGCAGGCTTGACCATCACCTGGCCGCCCAGTCGCTGGAGTTCTGCTGCCCAGTCCGAGTCAGCCGTGAGCAGCGCAAAGTCGGCAGTCGGCAAACCTATGCCCCGCCACATCTGCTTGCAACGCAATTTGTCCATTGCCAACGCAGACGCCAGCACTCCACTGCCGGTATAGGGCAAGTTGAGATATTCCAGTGCTCCCTGCAAGGTGCCGTCTTCACCGCCGGGACCATGCAGTGCGATGAAGACTCGATCGAGCTGATAACCGGGCAGCGACTGCAACAGGTTTTCACCTGCGTCAATAGCGACTACATCAATACCGAGATTGAGCAGTGCCTGATGCACAGCTTCGCCGCTCATCAGCGAGACTTCTCGCTCGGATGAGCTGCCGCCATAGAGCAGACCGACGCGACCGAATTCAGAGTGACTCATGGCGCCACCTCCAAATCGGAGCCGCTGCGCGCTTCAACAGCAACACCCAAACCCCCTTCGGCGAGCAGAGCAACCAGTTTGCTGACGCTGCCGGCGCCCTGGGTAATCACCAGATCATTGTCCTGAGCCAGCTCATTGAGCAGTGCTGGAACTTCTTCGATGCTTTCAGCGTAAATGGGGTCTACCGCACCGCGCTGACGAATGCTGCCACAGAGGTTTTTACTGGTGGCACCCGCAATTTCATCTTCCCCGGCCGGGTAGACCGACAACACAATCAACACGTCGACCTCGGCCAGGACTTTGACAAAGTCTTCATAGAGATCGCGTGTGCGGGTATAGCGATGAGGCTGGAAGACCATTACCAGCCTTCGGTTCGGCCAGCCGGCGCGCACAGCGTCGACAGTGGCTTTAATTTCGGTGGGGTGATGACCGTAATCATCGACGAGCATCGCGCTGCCGCCAGTGACTAGCTGATACTCGCCGTAGATTTCAAAGCGTCGCCCAACACCAGCAAATCCACTTAGGCCTTCAATAATGGCGCTATCGGAAATGCCCTCATCACTTGCCACGGCAATCGCAGCTGCTGCGTTAAGGGCATTGTGACGGCCAGGGATATTCAAGCTGATCTGCAGCGATGGAAGTCCGTCCGGGCGATCGATCACAAAGTCGCTGTGGCGGGTCTCGACTTCAAGGTCGCGAATTCGGTAGGCGGCATCATCGCTGAAGCCATAGGTGAGCAGTGGTCTCGCCACATCGACCAACAACTCGCGAATCACATCATCGTCGATACACATCACCGCCAGTCCGTAGAACGGCAGATTGTGTAAGAACTCGATATAGGTTTTGGTCAGACGGCTAAAGTCGAAATCATAGGTCTCCATATGATCCGCTTCAATATTGGTCACCACGGCTACCATTGGCTGCAAATGCAGGAATGATGCATCGCTCTCATCGGCTTCGGCTACCAGATAACGGCTGCCGCCGAGTTTGGCATTGGTACCGGCGCTGTTGACACGACCACCGACAACAAAGGTGGGATCGCGCCCGCCGGCAGCAAAAATAGCAGTGATCAAACTGGTCGTAGTGGTCTTGCCATGGGTTCCGGCGACGGCAATGCCATGGCGGTAGCGCATCAGTTCGGCGAGCATCTCGGCGCGGCGGACAACCGGTATTCCCTGTTCTCGCGCAGCGGCGATTTCCGGATTTTCCAGCGTCACTGCTGAGGATTTCACCACAACATGGGCACCGATAATATTGTCTTTGCTGTGGCCGATAAATACCTTGGCGCCGGCATCGGTCAGACGCTGAATGCTGGGGCCGTGGTTGAGATCGGATCCGGATATGTCATAACCCTGATTGAGCAGCACTTCGGCAATGCCACACATACCACTGCCGCCAATGCCGACAAAATGAATACGGCGGATGCGGCGCATCTCAGGGGGCTGGAAGTACGTATTAGTGCTCATTCGCTTCCTCCAGACAGACCGTGGCGACGCGTTCAGCGGCACCGGTTTTGGCCAGTTCTCGGGCCCGCATAGCCATTTTCAGGCGCTGTTCAGCGTCGCTGCAAAGGGCCTGAATATGCTCGGCGAGCAATGCTGCATTGAGATCCCGTTGAGCCAACATCCGCGCCGCGCCCTGATCAACCAGTAGTTGTCCGTTCACAGTCTGGTGATCATCGATGGCATGGGGAAACGGAATCAGCAGCGAGCCAAGACCAGCACAGGTCAACTCAGCCACGGTGAGTGCACCGGCACGGCAGATGGCAAAATCTGCCCAACCATAAGCCTCATCCATCTCGGCAATAAAGGGGACGACCTCTGCACTGACCTCAGCTGACCTGTACAGCGCCTGGGTCTCGACCAAATGGTGTGCGCCGGTCTGATGCCAAACCTGTGGACGCTGGTCAGGCTCAAGCAGCGCCAGTGCTGCAGGAAGTATCTGATTAATTGCCAGTGCTCCACGGCTGCCGCCCAGCACTAACAGTCGCGGCGCGCCCTCACGGCCAGCGAAACGCTGTTGCGGCAGAGGCAGGTTGGCAATCGCTGGGCGCACCGGGTTGCCACACCATTCGCCATGCTTGAATACGTCAGGGAAGCCTTGCATCACACGACGGGCAGTGCGGGCAAGTATTTTGTTGGTCGTGCCGGCGACCGAGTTTTGCTCGTGGATGACAACCGGAATACCTTTAAGGCGGGCCGCGACGGCACCAGGACCCGAGGCAAAGCCGCCCATGCCGAGTACAACCTGCGGCTGAAAATCAGCGATTATCGCCAGCGCCTGACGGATCGAACGCCACAACAACAGGGGTGCTTTGATCAGTGCGCTGAGTCCGCGACCACGAATGCCTTCGATATCCAGACAATGCAGTGTGATGCCTGCTGCGGGTACCAGTTCGTATTCAATTCCACGCTGGGTGCCGAGCCATGAGACTGCGGTATTCGCCGCGCGCAGACGTTCAGCCACGGCCAGAGCAGGGAACACATGACCGCCGGTACCACCGGCCATAATCATCACCCGGTGCGGCGCGTTATCAATCGGCATCTGGCGATCAACGACCACGACGGACCCTCCTCACAACCTGTGTATCCGGATGTAGCTCGTGACCAATACGCAGCATCATGCCGACCATGGCGCAGGTCACCATCAGGCTGCTGCCGCCGTAACTCACAAACGGGAGAGTTAGACCTTTGGTGGGCAGGAACCCAGCATTTACACCCAGATTGATCAATGTCTGACCACTGATCAAACAGCCAAAGCCAAGCAGGACAAAAGCGCCGTACCAATAACCTTGTGTGATGGCTTGCTTACTGAGTGCAAAAATTCGCTGAACCAGCAGCACATAGAGTCCCAACAGGCACAGCACACCGACAAAACCAAATTCTTCGGCAAAAATAGCGAACACAAAGTCGGTGTGCGCTTCGGGCAAATAGAGCATTTTCTGCACAGACTGACCGAGGCCGACGCCAAACCATTCTCCGCGACCAAATGCGATCAGGGACTGGGTCAGCTGATAACCGGAATTGAACTGATCTGACCAGGGGTCGAGAAAAGTGCTCAGACGCGCCATGCGATACGGCTCAGCTTCAGCAAACAGTACTAATATCGCGCTTCCCACGAGGACCAGGGCGAGGTAGTGCCAGAGCCGGATACCAGAGAGGAACAGCATCGCCATAAAGGTGCAGGCCAGCACCACCACTGAGCCGAAGTCCGGCTCCATTAACAACAAAAACAACGGCACCATCAAAACGCCTAGCGGTAGCGCCCAGTCTCGCCAGTTATCGCCAAAACCTTCGCGATGCCGGGCAAAGTAGCTGGCCATAAACACCACAGTGGCAACTTTGGCGAGCTCCGAAACCTGCAGTGTCATGCCACCCAGATTGAGCCAGCGACGGCTGCCGTTAACTTCTCGCCCAATCCCTGGAATCAACACCACAACTAACAGCAAGACTGCTAACAACATCCACAGCCGGTTATAGCGCGACCAAACTGTCACGGGAGTGAAGAAAGTCACCGCCATTGCCGATAGCGCAATCACCAGATAAGCGGCGTGGCGTTTGAGAAAATAAAATTCATTGTTGTACTGGTGCTCGGCATAGCTGAACGAGGCAGAGGCGACCATAGTCAGGCCGACTGACATCAGCGCCAGCACTGCGACCAACATCAGGCTGTCAATTCGCCAGCTGCTGCGCTGAGAGCCATAGAAATTGAGCGGGAGGGTCATAATCATGCTGCCACCCCCATTACTGCATTCTTGAAGCAGCGGCCGCGGTGTTCAAACCCAGAGAACATATCAAAGCTGGCACAGGCCGGAGACAACAACACAATATCCCCGGGTTCGGCGGCAGCGCGAGCACCTTCAACAGCACTCTGCAGAGAGTCGAATCGCTGCACGGGCACTGTGCCATTTAGTGCCGCCGCAATCAGTTCAGCGTCTTGGCCAAACAGGGCTGCCAGCTTAACGTACTGCCCAATTGGCGCTCTGAGATCGGAGAAATCCTGCCCTTTGCCCTGACCGCCGGCAATCAGAATCAAACGCGCGCGATCCGCTTCACCGAAGCCATTAATTGCCGCAACAGTGGCGCCGACGTTGGTGCCTTTAGAATCATCGATATAGGTGACCTGTTCCAGGGTAGCAACAGTCTCACAGCGATGGGGCAGTCCTTTAAAGCGCTTCAGTGTCTCGAGCATAGCGTTCATATCGAGGCCGGCAGCCTGACCCAGCGCCAGCGCTGCCAGCGCATTGGCGAGGTTGTGACGACCTTTTATCGCCACATCAGCACAGCGCATTAATGGCTGAAGCCCATAGGCGAGCCAGCTTTCGCCATCTTCTTCGAGCACGCCAAAACTGCCCAGATCGGGCTTATTGAGTCCAAAGTTGCAGAGTTTTACGCCGACTGATAACAGCGGATTAGTCAGCGGGTCCTGGCGATTAAAAATCACCTGGCTGGCACCACGGAAGATACGGTGTTTGGCGGCATGGTATTGCTGCAAGCCTGCGTAGCGATCCATGTGATCGGGGCTGATATTCAACAGGGCGGCGATAGCGCCACGAGTATCGCTGACCAGTTCAAGCTGAAAACTGGAGAGCTCAATCACATAGAGCTGATTGCGAACATCGAGCAGGTCAAGCATCGGGGTACCCAAATTGCCACCCACGCCCACTGTCAGACCGCTGGCTTCTGCCATCTCGCCCACCAGCTGGGTGACCGTGCTTTTACCATTGGAGCCTGTAATCACTATCACCGGCGCATCGGCGTGCTCGAGGAACAACTCGACATCGCCGTGCAATGTAACGCCCTTTTCGCGGGCGGCAACCAGTGCCGGCTCGTCGAGCGAGATACCTGGACTGACCACAACGTTAGTAAAATCGAGCAACAGATCTTCAGCAAACGGACCGAGTACCACAGGGACACCTGGGTACTGCTGGCGCACTTCATCGAGGCGCGGCGGTTCTCTGCGGCTGTCAGCAAAAACAAATGACTTGCCCTGAGATGACAAAAATCGCGCAGCAGACAACCCCGTGGCACCCATGCCCAGGATAGCTGTTTTGCGATTAGTCGCGATTAAATCTGTCATCGTCAGTTATAACTCTCGTTGTAAATCGTTGGTGCTTATCTCAGTTTCAGCGTGGCCAGGCCAATCAGCACCAATACCACGGTAATAATCCAGAAACGCACAATCACGCGCGGTTCCGGCCAGCCTTTTAATTCGTAGTGATGGTGCAATGGCGCCATGCGAAAAATCCGTTTGCCGGTCAGTTTGAAAGAGGCGACCTGCAGAATGACCGAAACGGTTTCGATGACGAAGACGCCGCCCATGACCGCCAGCACAATTTCCTGTCTGATGATCACAGCAATCACACCCAGTGCCGCACCCAGCGCCAGAGAACCCACATCACCCATAAACACCATGGCGGGATAGGTGTTGAACCACAAAAAGCCGAGCCCGGCACCACAGAGTGCGCAGGTGAAAATAAGCAACTCACCGGCACCGCTGATATACGGTATATGTAAATAAGAGGCGAACTGATAATTACCGGTCAGATAGGCCATCAACCCCAACGCACCGCCCACCAGAACCGTGGGCAGTATCGCCAGACCGTCGAGACCATCGGTGAGGTTGACCGCATTACTGGTACCGACAATAACGAAGTAGGCAAACAGGATATAAAGCGGCCCCAGATTGAGGGCGACATTTTTAAAGAACGGCACAATCAGAGCCAGCTCGGAGGATGAGTTTGCACTGTTGAACAGGTACACCGCGGCAATTAGCCCAAACAGCGACTGCCAAAAATATTTCCACCGCGCAGGCAGGCCGCGTGGGTTTTTCTGCACAACTTTGCGGTAGTCATCAACCCAGCCGATCAAACCAAAACTAAACGTCACGCCAAGAACAACCCAGACGTAGTGATTTTCCAGATTGGACCAGAGCAATGTACTGATAAACATCGCCAGTAAAATTAAGGCACCACCCATGGTCGGCGTTCCGGCTTTCCTCAGATGGCTCTGTGGCCCGTCACTGCGAATCGCCTGCCCCATCTGCAGACTATTGAGCAGAGCAATCACTCGCGGTCCCAGTATCCAGCAGATCGTCAGCGCAGTAATCACCGAAAAAATTCCGCGCAAGGTGAGATAATTCACCACAGAGAACGGGCTGTAAAATTGACTCAGATAATCAGCTAGCCATAACAACATCAGACATTCTCCGCCAGTAACATGTCGACCACGAGGTCCATTTTTGAACTGCGCGATCCCTTGACCAACAAGGTCAGATCACCACGCTCAATCTCACCCAACAGGGGGATTTTTAAACTTTCCAGATCAGCAAAATGCAGACCGTTGAATGCGCTGCTAGCCTTGGCACTCAAGCGACCAACTGTATAAAGCTGGTCAATGCCGAGGCTCAGTGCATATTCGCCAACGTCGGTGTGGAGCTGTTCCGCATCGGCACCCAACTCAGCCATATCACCCAATACCATCACCCGGCGGCCGGCGCTATTGGCCAGCACATCAATGGCGGCACGCACCGATGCGGGGCTGGCGTTATAGCTGTCATCAATAATTTTTCCACCCTGACGAAGGGCTTTAATCTGCATACGGCGGGCGGGTGTCTGCGCCGTTTCCAGCCCGGCAACAATATGTTTGATCGACGCACCGGCAGCCAGGGCACAGGCTGCTGCGGCAAGCGCATTAGCGACCATATGCTGACCTGGACTGGTCAGTACCACCGCTGCACTGCCGGCGCTGGTGTGCAGAGTAAATCTGTAGCAACCACTCTCCATCAATTGCATATCGGCGGCACTGACATCGGCACTGCTGTCATTGAGAGAGAAAGTGATGCAGTTGCGACCGCCAATCAGTTCGCGCCACTGTGGCAGCCAGCTCTGGTCCAGATTGACCACTGCCGTGCCGGCTCTGTCCAGGCCAGAGTAGATTTCGCCCTTGGCGGCAGCAACACCCTGAATAGAACCAAAACCTTCGAGATGTGCCGGCTGAACATTGTTGATCAACGCAATATGCGGCCTGGCGATCGAACACAGATAGCTGATCTCACCGGGACCGCTGGCACCCATCTCGATAACGGCAAAATCGACATCATCCTGCATAGCCAAAAGCGTTAACGGCACACCGATATGATTATTGAAGTTGCCGCTGGTGGCATGTACCGAACCGAGATTGCCAAGGATTGAACGTATCAGTTCTTTTACCGAGGTTTTGCCGGTACTGCCGGTGATGGCAATCATGGTGCCCGTAAAACCATCGCGCTGGAGTTGCGCAAGCTGGCCGAGAGCCAGGGTCGTATCCTCGACTACCCACTGGGGCAGAGGAAGATCGGTATCGGGTTTAGACACCACCAGGCCACAGGCCCTCTCAGCCACGTGAGAGAGAAAATCATGGCCATCCATTCGCTCGCCTACCAGTGCGACAAACAGCTCGCCGGCAGCGATATTGCGGCTATCGGTAGAGACCGAATTAAATTCACAATCGGGGTTGAGCAGGGTTCCACCAAAGCGGATCGCGGCGTCAGTCAGGCGCAGTTCGCTGATCATTGCGTGACACCCCCGCTTGCCTGATTATGCTCAACCGCGTGACGCTGGCGCAGCGCCAATATAGCTTCATTCTGATCACTGAAAGGCAACCGGTCGCTGCCTACAATCTGGTAGGCTTCATGGCCCTTTCCAGCGATCAAAATAATATCTTCAGGTGCAGCCGTGCTGATGGCGTGGCGGATGGCTTCCCTGCGGTCCGCTTGCACAGTCACTGTGCGGTTGATGCCCAGAATAATCTGATCAATAATCTGTTGTGCTGGCTCGCTGCGTGGATTGTCGCTGGTGACCACAATCTGTTCTGCCAATTGCTCTGCCACTCGCCCCATTTCGGCACGTTTGCCAATATCCCGATCACCGCCACAGCCAAACACAACCCAGAGTTTGCCTTTGCACTGGCTGGCCAATGTACGCAGGGCTTTGTCGAGCGCGTCCGGCGTGTGCGCGTAATCAACCACCACTAACGGGCAGCCACTGGCTTCAACCAGCTCCATGCGTCCACGTACAGGCTTTAATTGAGTGGCGGCATGAAGAATTTCATCTAACTGAAAACCCTGCATACCGGCAGCGCCTATAACCGCGAGCAGATTGGCAAGATTAAATTTTCCAACCAGCGGAGATTTAAGTGTTCCGCGACCCCAGGGCGTTATCAGTTCAGCGACGATAGATGAGGCACTGAGCTGCATTTGACCGCAGTGAATGTCGGCAGTGTGATTCTCAAAACTGTAGGTAATCCCGTTTACCTCTGGATCGAGGTTGGCGAGAATCAACCGGCCGACATTGTCGTCGAGATTGATCACCGCGTGCTTCAAACCGGACATACCAAAGAGTCGCGACTTGGCCGCGGCGTAGCTATTCAAGTCGCCATGATAGTCGAGGTGATCACGACTCAAATTAGTAAAAATCGCCGTATCGACCTTTAACCCAGCGATGCGTCGCTGCACAAGCCCGTGAGACGACGCCTCAAGAGCCACACGCTGTACCCCACGGTCGCGCAGTTCAGCCAAAATACGCTGCATGGCAACCGCATCAGGAGTGGTTAACACACCACTTTGAGTCAAATCACCGTCCAGCTGGGGTTCGCTGCTGGGACTGCCGTAACCCATGGTGCCGATATAACTCGCAGTCTCACCGAGCAACTCAAATAAATTAGCCAACAACTGGGCACAGGTCGTCTTGCCATTGGTTCCAGTGATCGCTGTGAGCGTCATTTGATGAGAGGGGTTGGCGTAGAATTCGCCAGCGATATCTGAGACATATTCAGTCAGTCCAGCAACCGCAATCACCGGCACCGGCGCATGGGTATCAACTTTATTATCTGCTTCCACCAATACCGCGACCGCACCCCGCTCTATGGCGGCAGCAACAAATTTATGCCCGTCAGTCTGAGTCCCTTTTAAGGCGACAAACAGATCGCCCGGCTGGACCTGACGGCTGTCGAGTGCAATACCGCTAATGACAGCATCGGGACATCTGTCAACCATGACCAACTCTGCCGGCATAACAGTCAGTAGTTGCGCCAGTTCAACAGGATCTCTGCGAGGTGCCGTCATCACAGACCTCCTCGCTTGGCCAACATGGCCGGCAAGCTGGCTATATCGCGCTCGGCTGACATGGCATCAGGGGTAACCTGAAGCAAGCGCAGGGCATTGCCGGTCACCTCTGAGAACACCGGTGCAGCGACCAAACCACCAAAGTAGTCACCATCGCGCGGCTCATCGATCACCACAACGGTAACCAGGCGCGGGTTATCCACTGGCGCCAGACCAGCAAAGGCCGACATATAACGGTGCTGATCGTAACCACCGCCGGCTTTTACCTTGTGCAGTGTGCCGGTCTTGCCACCAACCGAATAGCCATCAATCATGGCGCGCTTACCGGTACCCTTGTCGCTGGCGGCCGCTTCCAACATCTGTCGTACTGTTGCGGTTAACTGAGCATCGATCACCCGAACACTCTCCGCGACTGTGTCGCTGGCCACCATAGTAACTTCTTGGCGCAAGCCGTTATTGGCGAGAATAGAGTAGGCGCGAGCCAACTGGAGTGGCGAAGCACTCAGGCCGTATCCAAAAGCAAAGGTTGCCTGGGTAACAGGATCCCACTTGCGATAGCCGGGCAGACTGCCAGCAGTCTCACCCGGAAAGCCACTGCCGAGGCCTTCACCAAAACCCATCCGCTCAAACAGCTCGCGGGTGCTGTCAGGATTGAGCTCTAAAGCGACTTTAGTGGTGCCCACCTGACTCGACTTTTTAAGGATGCCGGCCAATGTCAGTGGACCATAGTCCCTCGGATCAACAAATGTTTTGTAGGACACTTTGTAGTAGCCGGGGCTGGTATTGATTATCGTCTCAGGCTTGAACTTGCCGCTCTCCAATGCCGCCAAAATAGTAAATGGCTTTACCGTGGAGCCCGGCTCCATCATATCTGTCACCGAGCGATTGCGAATAGAATCGGGGCGCAGGTTGGAGCGATCATTGGGGTTGAACGAGGGCTGATTGGCCATGGCCAACACTTCACCAGTGTGCACGTCGAGCACAACTACAGAACCCGATTTGGCCTGATGCTTTTGCACAGCCGCTTTAAGCGCACGATAGGCGGCGTACTGCACGCGCAGATCGATACTCAACCTCAACGTGCTGCCATGACTGGCCGGCTTAACCAGAGAGATATCCTTAATCACACGGCCGGCCAGGTCCTTAACCACTTTTTTCGCACCCGGCTCGCCACTCAGAACAGCATTGTAGGCAAGCTCCATGCCCTCCTGACCATCATCGTTAATATCGGTAAAGCCAACTAATTGCGCGGTCACCTCACCGGCCGGGTAAAAGCGCTTGTACTCTTGACGACCAAAGACACCGGGGATGCGCAAATCGAGAATGCGATCAGCTTCAGTGCTGGGAAGCTGTCTAGCAAGATACATAAATGACTTGTTGCGGTAACGATTGAGGCGGCTGTCCAGTTGCGCTTTGGAGATGTTTAGCGCAGCAGCCAACTTCGCGATATCTGTGTCGTCGGCGCGCTCTGCAACGCGCTTGGGATTGGCGATCAGGGTGGTGACCGGGGTGCTAACAGCGAGCGGCTCGCCATTTCTGTCAGTTATCAGGCCACGGTGACCGGGAATGGTTTCAGTGCGAATGGCTCGAGCGTCACCCTGAGTCTGCAAAAACTCGGCGCCGTGCTCTTCGCTGGGCATTACCTGAAGCTGGGCAATCTTGCTGGCAACCACCAGAGGCAGTAACCCCAGGATGAGCATTACCAGATAGTAACGCCAGCGCGGTATGGTATTTTTTACCGTTTTCTTGGCCACTTTTATTGCTTCACCATAATAATTTCCTGGGGCTGCGGACTGTGCATATCCAGACCTTCCATAGCCATTGTCTCGACCCGCTGCAGCGATCCCCAGGCACTCTGCTCCAGTAAATATTTACCGTAAGCCACTTGCAGTTGATTGTTCTCACGCTCGAGAGCCGTCAACTGGTCATACTTTTGTCGGCATACATGACTGAAATAAGCCACAGCCATGGCGCTGACCAATACCGTAATCCAGAGCACAACAACCTGTAGCGTCTTAGCGGCTGTTGACTCAATCATGCAACACGCTCTGCGACCCGCATCACTGCGCTGCGCGAGCGCACATTGCCATCGACTTCGCTGCTTTCAGGCTTAATTGCCTTGCCGATTTTCTTTAGCCGCACGCCGCGATCCACATCTCTGACCGGCAGGTTTTTCGGCAACTTGATGCCCTGCTCCTGATCACGAATAAAGCGCTTAACCTGACGGTCTTCCAGTGAGTGAAAACTGATAACCACCAGTCGGCCACCTACCTGCAACAAATCAATCACCTGCCCCAACAGCGCAGCCAAATCATCCAGCTCGCGATTGATAAAAATCCTGATCGCCTGAAACGCTTTGGTCGCCGGATGCCTGCCGCGCTCCCAGGCCGGATGCGCATCAGCCAGTATTTTTGCCAGCTGTACCGTGCGAGTAATCGGCTGAACCGCGCGTTCGCGAACTACCGCTGAGGCCATCCGTCGAGCAAAGCGCTCTTCTCCATACTCTTTAATCACCTGAGCGATCTCAGATTCTGCCGCACTGGCGATCCACTCTGCAGCAGACAACCCCGAACTGGTATCCATGCGCATATCCAGCGGGCCGTCACGCATAAAACTAAATCCACGCTCTGCCTGATCCAGTTGCGGCGAGGAAACACCCAGGTCAACTAATACACCGGTAACCTCTTGTCCCTCGAGCCACTCCCCCATATCGGCAAACGACCCATGCACTATGCGCAACCGGGTTTCAGCAGCGAAACGCTGTCGACCCGCATCAATGGCCTGCGGGTCTTTATCGATCGCTAACACCCTGCCGCGATCCGATAACCTGGCGAGCAATTCTGCGGTGTGCCCGCCACGACCAAAGGTGCCGTCGACATAAAAACCATCTGGATCAATCACCAACTCAGTCACAGCTTCTCGCAGCAAAACGGTGGTGTGTTCCGGTTTTTCAATCTCGTTCATTGCCACCTCTACCAAGAGAGATTCTTCAATGCATCCGACATATTGTCTCGATCGAGAAGCATACCCCTGTAAGTTTCCTGCGACTTTTCGCGCTCGGCATTCCAATTTTCTTCAGACCATATCTCAAGGCGCTGGGTGCGGCCGACCAACACCAGCTTTTTCTCAAGCTGCGCATAACCGCGCAACTCAGGCGGAATCAAAACCCGACCACTGCCGTCGACCTGAAGATCTTTTGCCTGGCCCACAACAAAGCGGCTCAACATTTCAGCCAGCTCATCGAGCGCTGGCAGTGCCGCAACTTTTTCTTCGAATTTTTTCCACTCGGGCAGCGGAGAGAGGGTGAGACAGGTAGACTTCATGTCGATGGTGATAACTAATTCACCGGCGCATATTTCATCAAGCACAGAGCGGTAGCGAGTCGGAATTGCCATCCGGCCCTTGGCGTCCATATTGATTGGATCGCTACCTTTAAACACTCTCACCCCTTTTTAGTTGTTATGGCTGGCTAATATCGCCACTTTTCGCCACTTTTACCCATATGTGTACACTATTCACAGCAGAGGTTAAAGTCAAGCGTCAGAAAGGCCTGAAAAAGTGAGTAAAATCAGTAAGTTCCGGCAATTTTGCCTGTTTGTAGCAACAACTTGAGAAGGGGTTAAATTTTTAACAATAGAAAACATAATGCTAAAGCCAGAAGTTAATGTAACTTCTAGCTTCAGCTCTTTTTAAGAATAAATTTAACTAGTTTTAGGTTTTTATATACCCAAAAAGAATAGTGATTTCAGTTGAATTCACTATGAGAAATTAGTTGAGTTGACCGATAAGCCGGGTTCTGTCGTGGACAGTCATTCATCTGGGACAAACGTCGCCGTTTGCCTCAAGCAACCTACCCGTTTCCAGCGCGGGTCGCGCCAAAGGAAACCTATTTGGTCTTGCTCCGAGTGGGGTTTACCCTGCCACTACTGTTACCAGTAGCGCGGTGCGCTCTTACCGCACCCTTTCACCCTTACCTGTGTTCGCGAACGAATCATCGGCGGTCTGCTCTCTGCTGCACTAGCCGTAGGCTCTCGCCCCCCAGGCGTTACCTGGCACTCTACCCTGTGGAGCCCGGACTTTCCTCTATGCTGCACCCCTCTAAACGCAAGCGATTAAAGGAGAACTCAACACAGCGACTGCCTGGTCAACTCGAGGGCGATAGTAGCATAGTCACAGGGCAAACCTAGCACCAAACTTTCGGCAACACTGTGCGATAACCGCGCTGAATACTCTGCGTAGAGATGGAAGAAATTGTTTTGGGAGTAAAGAAAAGCCCTCGGACTCGAGGGCTCTCGGCATCACGTGACAGAGGGGCTTTATTCTTTTAACAGTGGATGATCGGGCGGCAACTGGCGAGAAATCCACAGCGCCAACTTATGCCGCATATTCGGATCGCTGATATTTTCCTTGGCCAACGGCTGAATCAGCTTATCCTCGACCAACACCTTGTAGATAAACTCAACTTTTAGTTTGACTGAATCAGTCTCATCGATCACGCCATAGGCGCGCTTCTGTACATAAACAGCACCGACCTGAAGCGCCTTCTTTAACAACTCCACCTCATTGTGTAGCTTTGTCATCTTGTTGCCTCCAGCCTAAATAAAGTACAAACCGTACCAGTAAAGCTTACTCGACAAACTTGCGCGCATTGCGAAACATCCGCATCCAGGCGCCATCTTCACCCCAATCATCAGGGTGCCATGAATTCTGCACTGTGCGGAAAACGCGCTCAGGGTGAGGCATCATCAGCGTGGCGCGACCATCGCTACTGGACACGCCAGTAATGCCATCAGGCGATCCGTTGGGGTTGGCTGGATAACGGCTCGCGATACTGCCGTGATTGTCCATAAAACGCATCGCTATCTGACCACTGCTCAGCAAGCGATCCATAGCCTTTTGCGAAGCAAACTCGGCGCGACCTTCACCGTGAGAGATCGCGATCGGCATATGCGAGCCAGCCATGCCCTGTAAAAAGATGGAGGGGGACTGTTCCACCTGTACCAGCGAGAAACGCGCCTCAAACTGCTCTGAAAGATTCCGCACAAAGCGCGGCCAAAGCTCGGCGCCAGGAATCAATGTCTTGAGATTACTCAGCATCTGACAGCCATTGCAGACACCGAGGCTGAAACTGTCCGGGCGATGGAAGAAACTCTGAAACTGATCACGAATGCTGTTATTGAAGAGAACAGTTTTAGCCCAACCTTCACCGGCACCCAGCACATCGCCATAAGAGAAACCGCCGCAAGCGATCACACCTTTGAAGTCACTGAGCACGCGGCGACCCGCCAGCAGATCGCTCATATGCACATCGACCGCATCAAATCCGGCGCGGGTAAATGCCGCCGCCATTTCCACATGACTGTTGACACCCTGCTCTCGCACTATGGCTACAGCCGGCCTGACACCCGAGTTGATATACGGCGCGGCAATGTCTTCACGAGGATCATAGCTCAGCTTGACCGACAGCCCCGGATCCGCTGAGTCAATATTGTTGAACTCCTCCAACGCACAGTCAGCATTATCACGCATGGCCGCGATACGGTAGGAGGTTTCACTCCAGGTGCGCTGCAGCAACACCCGAGGGCGCTCAAAGAGCCGGCGCTTTTTGCTAATAATTTCAATCTTTTGCTCTTTATTCAGACCACCCAGCAGGTGCACATCGACACCGGCGTCACTAAAGCGCTCGGCAATTGCATTGGTATGCTCGGAACGCACCTGAATCACCGCACCCAACTCTTCATTGAACAGTGCGGCGATAGGATCCTCACCCAACGTGAAGACGTCTACAGAGATACCGACATTACCAGCAAACGACATTTCAACCAGCGTTGCCAATAACCCACCATCAGAGCGATCGTGGTAAGCGACGATTTGCCCCTCTTCCAGAGAGGTCTGCACGGCGTTAAAGAAACCTTGCAGCAGCGCAGGATTATCAACATCCGGCGCGCTATCGCCCATCTGCTGATTGACCTGAGCGAGGATCGAGCCACCCATCCGGTTAGCGCCTGCACCGAGATCCAGCAACAACAGTTGAGTTTCACCGCAATCGCTGCGCAGTTGTGGCGTAACCGTTTTGCGTACATCAAGTACCGGTGCAAAGGCTGTGATAATCAGAGACATAGGCGAGGTAACCGCCTTGTCTTCAGCACCATCGGCCCAAGTGGTGCGCATCGACATGGAATCTTTGCCGACCGGAATGGTAATACCCAGAGCCGGACACAATTCCATTCCCACCGCTTCGACAGTGCGGTAAAGCTTTTCATCTTCACCGGGATGACCGGCAGCACTCATCCAGTTGGCCGACAGTTTGATATCTTTAATATCACCAATTCGCGCGGCGGCAATATTGGTAATCGACTCACCGATGGCCATACGACCCGATGCCGGCGCGTTAATCAACGCCAATGGCGTACGCTCGCCCATCGCCATCGCTTCACCTGCATTGCTGTCATAGGTGACGGTGGTCACGGCGCAGTCTGCAACCGGTATCTGCCAGGGACCAACCATCTGATCGCGCGCCACCATGCCACCAACAGTGCGGTCGCCAATGGTGATCAAATAGTTTTTGCTCGCCACGGTGGGATGCCGCAGCACCTGGAAAACCGCATCGTCGATATTGAGATCGGCGGTGATAAAAGGCTCGCATTCGGCCTGCTGACGCTCGGCCACCCTGTGCATCTTTGGCGGCTTGCCAAACAGGACGGACATCGGCAGATCGACTGGGTCATTTTTAAAATGACTGTCGCTGACAGTGATAGTTTTATCAGCAATGGCCTCACCAACCACGGCAACCGGGCAACGTTCGCGGTGGCAAATTTCGAGAAATCGCGTTAGATCATTGGGCAGAATGGCCAACACATAACGCTCTTGGGCCTCGTTGCACCAGATTTCCACCGGCGCCATACCGGGCTCATCATTGGGGACTTTGCGCAACTGAAAATGGCCACCGGTGCCACCATCTTTAACCAGCTCTGGCAGTGCATTGGAGAGTCCACCCGCACCCACATCGTGGATAAAGGCAATCGGGTTGCTATCGCCCTGCTGCCAGCACTGATCGATCACTTCCTGACAGCGACGTTCAATTTCCGGGTTCTGTCGCTGCACTGAAGCAAAATCGAGATCAGCCGAACTGGAGCCGGTCGCCATTGATGACGCTGCACCTCCGCCGAGACCAATCAACATCGCCGGACCACCCAACACTACAAGCTGTGCGCCGGGCTCAAATTCTGGCTTATCAATATGCTCTTCACGGATATTGCCATAGCCGCCCGCGATCATAATCGGCTTGTGATAACCGCGACGCTGACCGTCAAAATCCACCTCAAAGCTACGCATATAGCCACAGATATTGGGGCGACCAAATTCGTTATTAAAAGCAGCACCGCCGATAGGGCCCTCAAGCATAATATCCAGCGCTGAAACAATTCGCTCTGGCTTGCCGTAGTCCTGCTCCCAGGACTGCTTGTAGTTGGGGATGTTTAAATTAGACACGGTAAATCCGACCAGCCCGACTTTTGGCTTGGAGCCACGACCCACGGCGCCTTCATCGCGAATCTCGCCACCGGATCCGGTGCCGGCACCGGAATAAGGAGAAATAGCTGTCGGATGGTTATGAGTCTCTACCTTCATCAATAAGTGCACCGGCTCATGACTATAGCCATAGAGTTTGGTCGCAGGGTCCGGGTAGAAACGTCCGCCCTCTGTGCCTGTAACTACCGCCGCATTATCCGAGTAAGCAGAGAGGACATTTTCGCCATTGACCTTGAAGGTGTTACGAATCATGCCAAACAGCGAATTCTCTTGTTCTTCACCGTCGAGGGTCCAGCTGGCATTAAAAATTTTGTGGCGACAATGTTCAGAGTTGGCCTGGGCAAACATCATTAATTCAACATCGGTCGGATTGCGCTTAAGCGCTTTGAAGCTATCAACCAGATACTCTATTTCATCTCCGGCAAGCGCCAGACCCAATTCGCTGTTGGCGGTTTGTAATGCCGCGATACCATCACTGAGAATATCCACACGAGTCAGTTCGGCTGGCTCCTGATGGCTGAACAAGATCTCGGCCTGCTGCAGATTGTGAAGCACAGTCTCCACCATGCGATCATGAAGTTCCGCTCCAAGCTCAGCCAGCTGCTGATCGCTGAGAATATCTTTGGCGTGAATAGTGTAGCCAGTACCCCGCTCCACCCGAACAACCTGAGACAGTCCGCAATTGTGCACGATATCAGTCGCTTTGCTCGACCAGGGGGAAATCGTTCCTGGACGCGGCACCACTAGAATCAGCTGTCCTTGGGTAGCCGCTTTCTCCTCGCGTGGACCATAGGTGAGCAACGCGTTAAGTGTCTCAAGCGCACTGTCATTAAGTGGCTCGCTGACCTCGGCGAAATGCACATGTTCGGCATACACTGAAACAATCGAAGGGACGATTTTCTGAAGCGTTGAAAGCAGTTTTTTACGTCGGAAGGCAGATAGAGAAGGTGCGCCGGTGAGGATTATCATAGAGGCAGTGCTCGCAAAACATTCGGTTTGGAAAGCGGGTTATTCTAGCTGAAAAATCCGCCCGTAGGTGAGTAAACGCTGTACAATTATTGGCTTATTTTGTACTTTCCTGCAGTTGCAAAAAATCACAGGGGAGTATTTCAAGGAGGGTTTTGCAGTGACTATTATTTGCGAAGCACAACTTAGGGCCAGTGAATTTCCCAGAGAGAGCATTTTTCAGTGCAGCTGAAAAGGTTTTTATCAGGAGGTTTAGCGCCACTTTCGCGTGTCAGGCGTGCGGGGAAACGTCTTGTCTTCGCCGCGATCGGCATTTTATTTCTGCTCTATTTTTCCAGTTCCGCGCGGCTCACCGATTTACAACAGGTTAAGCAGAGTGGTGTTCTGAAAATGCTTACCGTCGATGGCCCAACCACTTACTACGAGGATGGCCGCGGCAAAAACGGCTTTGAATATCTGCTCGCCAAGGCCTTTGCCGATAGTCTCGGTGTCGAGCTGGTGGTGCATTCCAAGCCATCATTGCGCACCATGCTGCTCTCGGTTGGCGGCCCGGGGGGCAACTTCGCCGCCGCCAATATCACTGCCACCAAACATCGCAGCGAGTGGCTGCGTTTCAGTCACTCCTATATGGAGGTGACCCAGCACCTGGTCTATCGCCGAGGCTCCAAACGCCCGCGTTCACTAAGTGATCTGGATGGCGACCTGCTGGTTGTAAAAGAGTCGTCGCACAGTGAACAGCTCGCCTTTTGGGCAGAGCAATATCCAAATCTGGCATGGCGCGAAGACGATAACGTCGAAATGAGCGAATTATTGCGCATGGTCCATGACCGGGAAATTAACTATACCGTGGTCGACTCTCTCGCCTATCTGGTCAGCCGACATATCTATCCCCAGGTGCGTCGAGCAATCGATATCTCTGAACCTCAACCTCTTGCCTGGGCCTTTCCTGACCACGGTGACGACACATTGCTCGCAGCAGCCAATCAATTTCTTGACGAATTTATTGCCAGCGGTGAACTGCAAACGCTTAAAAACGATTTGCTGGCCCAGGCCAATAATTTCTCTGTCGCCGACTCGCAACGCTTTGGCGAACTGGTCGACAAACGGCTGCCAACCTACGAACCGCTGTTTCGAGAAGTGGCACCTCAATTTGGTCTCGACTGGCAGCTGCTCGCCGCCAT